>OLRK01000014.1_pt1 | contig 196243 bp, 162 predicted proteins | sample 1672911 | NCBI WGS metagenome assembly OLRK01 (sample SAMEA3136736, study PRJEB25190) | human gut metagenome | biome: human gut; feature: human-associated habitat; material: faeces | place: Austria | collected 2013
AATCCGTATCTTCGAGTGCCCACACAGATTGTCTGATAAATTGTTAAAGAGCAGTGCCGCTTCGCTTTTTCTCAGCGGCGCGGGGTGTGCATAATACGCTTTCCCGCTACAGAGTCAAGCATTTATTTTTGCTTTCTCTGTCGGAATTCTCAGGAGAACCCCGCTGACCCGGCGGCGTGTTTGCCGTTGTTCCGTGTCAGTGGTGGCGCATTATAGGGAGTTATTCCGGCCTGACAAGAGGAAATTTAAAATAATTTTCTGACCGCGCATTTTTTCAGCAAAAGCCCCGTTAATGTGCCATAAAACAAGCAATTTGCCGTTTTTGCAACCGTAATCACACTTCCTGGTGGCATACTAAGGAGGAATAAAAAGAAAAAGGAAGATTAGTAATGCCTTTAAGCGCACAACAGTTAGCTGCACAGAAAAACCTTTCGTATGTTCTGGCTGAGAAGCTGGCGCAACGCATCTTAAAAGGTGAATATGAACCCGGCACCATTTTGCCTGGTGAGATTGAGCTGGGCGAGCAATTTGGAGTGAGTCGTACAGCGGTACGCGAAGCGGTCAAAACGTTAACGGCAAAAGGGATGGTTTTACCGCGACCGCGAATTGGTACCCGGGTCATGCCACAATCAAACTGGAATTTTCTTGATCAGGAATTGCTTACCTGGTGGATGACAGAAGAGAACTTTCATCAGGTCATCGATCACTTTCTGGTTATGCGTATCTGTCTGGAGCCGCAAGCTTGCCTACTGGCTGCAACGGTTGGCACCGCGGAACAGAAGGCGCATCTCAATACGTTAATGGCCGAAATGGCGGCATTAAAAGAGAACTTTCGCCGTGAACGCTGGATCGAAGTCGATATGGCCTGGCATGAGCATATCTATGAAATGAGCGCCAATCCGTTTTTGACCTCATTCGCCTCGCTATTCCATTCGGTTTATCACACTTACTTCACGTCAATTACCAGCGACACAGTGATAAAGCTGGATCTGCACCAGGCGATTGTCGATGCGATTGTCCAAAGCGATGGCGACGCGGCATTTAAAGCTTGTCAGGCGCTGCTACGCTCACCTGATAAGTGACAACCCGATAACAGGACATTGAATGAGCGATAAAAAGAAGCGCAGTATGGCGGGTTTGCCGTGGATCGCGGCGATGGCCTTCTTCATGCAGGCACTTGATGCCACTATTCTGAATACCGCCTTACCCGCAATCGCTCATAGCCTTAATCGTTCTCCTCTCGCGATGCAATCAGCCATCATCAGTTATACGCTGACGGTGGCGATGCTTATTCCGGTAAGCGGATGGCTAGCCGATCGCTTCGGTACGCGTCGCATTTTTACCCTTGCCGTGAGTCTGTTCACATTGGGTTCTCTGGCCTGCGCACTTTCTAATTCGCTACCACAGCTGGTTGTCTTCCGGGTTATTCAGGGGATAGGCGGCGCAATGATGATGCCTGTTGCTCGGCTGGCCTTACTGCGCGCTTATCCTCGTAATGAACTTCTTCCAGTATTGAATTTTGTCGCCATGCCGGGTCTGGTGGGGCCAATTTTAGGCCCCGTTCTTGGCGGCGTGCTGGTCACCTGGGCAACCTGGCACTGGATATTTTTAATCAATATCCCCATAGGTATTGCGGGCCTTCTTTACGCGCGCAAACATATGCCCAATTTCACCACCGCACGACGCAGATTCGATATCACTGGCTTTTTGCTGTTTGGCCTCAGCCTTGTTCTCTTCTCAAGCGGAATAGAGCTATTCGGGGAAAGGATTGTCGCCAGCTGGATTGCCTTGACGGTAATTGTCACCAGCATCGGGTTACTGCTTCTCTATATTCTCCATGCGCGACACACGCCAAACCCATTAATTTCATTAGATTTATTTAAAACCCGCACTTTCTCGATCGGTATCGTAGGCAATATTGCAACCCGTCTGGGGACCGGTTGTGTACCGTTCCTTATGCCATTGATGTTACAGGTAGGATTTGGTTATCAGGCGTTTATTGCCGGCTGTATGATGGCACCGACAGCGTTAGGTTCCATTATTGCAAAATCGATGGTTACCCAAGTCTTACGTCGTCTGGGCTATCGCCATACGTTAGTGGGGATCACGGTGATTATTGGGCTAATGATCGCTCAGTTCTCTTTGCAATCACCGGCAATGGCGATATGGATGCTGATCTTGCCGTTGTTTATATTAGGGATGGCTATGTCGACGCAATTTACCGCGATGAATACCATCACACTTGCCGATCTGACCGATGACAACGCCAGCAGCGGTAACAGTGTTCTGGCGGTCACGCAGCAACTGTCGATTAGTTTAGGCGTTGCTGTAAGTGCGGCCGTCCTTCGCGTTTATGAAGGGATGGAAGGCACAACGACTGTCGAACAATTCCACTATACGTTTATCACGATGGGCATTATTACTGTTGCTTCAGCAGCAATGTTCATGCTTCTGAAAACAACCGATGGTAATAATTTGATCAAAAGACAGCGTAAATCTAAGCCGAACCGCGTTCCATCAGAATCGGAGTAAGTTGTAATCGTTGTTGCTGAAGGGTCGGCTGGGTTATCCGATGGATGAGTACATCAATCGCCAGCTCCCCCAGTTCATCTTTCGGTTGGTGGATAGTGGTTAATGGTGGCGTCATAAAGCTTGCCAGTTCGATATCGTCATAGCCAATCACCGCGATATCCTGCGGAACCTGTAACTCTGCCTGATATAACGCCTGGTAAACGCCAACAGCCATAGCGTCATTTCCGGTAAAGACGGCCTGAGGACGCAGCGGATGTGATAACAGTTGGCGCATGGCGTCAAACCCGCCGTTAAATTCAAAATCACCAGTGACTTCATAGCCATCAGGAATGCTGAGACCCGCACGTTTCATCGCCGCCCGATAACCTTCCAACCGCAGGCGCGCCGGAGTTTTATCCAGCGGACCGGTAATACAGGCGATACGGGTATGACCTTTATCGATCAGATATTGCGTTGCTAAGTCTCCGCCCAGCAACGAGTTATCCTGAATAAGATCGCTGTCGCCATCGAACGGAGCCCAGTCCATCATCACAGTAGGCACTGTCGGATAACGTTGCATGATTTCACGCGAAGGTTGATGCGTTTCGGTGCACAGTAACAGCAAGCCATCAACGCGTTTTTGCATCAGCGTTTCCAGATTGCGATTCATCCGCTGTTCATCGCCTTCGGTATTGCAAAGGACGAGACTATAACCGCGTTCGAAGCAGCTGCGTTCAACGCCACGCACCAGTTCTGAATAGAAAGGATTGGTACTGGCAGTGATCAACATGCCAATGGTATGTGTTTGATTGAGTTTGAGGCTACGCGCCAGGGCTGATGGCGCGTAATTGAGTTCTTTAATCGCCGCTTCAACTTTGGCGGAAATCGCTTCACTGACGAAGCGATCTTTATTGATAACGTGAGAAACTGTTGAGGTAGAAACGCCCGCCAGGCGGGCAACATCTTTCATTGTAGCCAAGCGTCACCTCTGCCTGTCTAAAAATGCGTCGATCTCTTCACGCCACGGTACGGAAGGTTGTGCGCCTTTACGTGTTACGGCAATCGCAGCGGCAGCATGGGCAAACCGAATCGCCTCTGGCAATGGTTTTTCTTCCAGCAACGCCGTGATTAACGCGCCGTTAAAGGTATCTCCGGCAGCAATGGTATCGACAGCCTGCACCCGGAATCCAGGAACGCGCTGACCTTCACCATTCACGCTAGCCCATACACCACGACTTCCTAAAGTAATCAGTACAGTACGGATACCTTTTTCATGCAGTACCTGCGCCGCCTTCGCTGCATCTTCATCATTTTCAACACGAATACCGGTGAGCTTTTCTGCTTCCGTTTCGTTTGGCGTAATAATGTCCACCAGCGCCAGCAGTTCGTCAGGAAGTTCGCGAGCCGGAGCCGGGTTAAGCGCAACGATAGTCTTATTTTGATGGGCGATTTTCGCCGCTGCCATCACACTTTCGAGTGGTGATTCCAGCTGCATTAATAATGCTGACGCGTTGGCAATACGCTCACGTTGCGCTTCCACCAGCGCCGGGGAAAGGGCAGCATTAGCGCCGGCATGAATACCGATGACATTCTCACCTTCGCCATTAACAAAAATCAGCGCCACACCTGTTGATTCGCCTTTGATCACGCTGACCGGAGTAATATCAATGTTATCAGTGGCGAGCTGCTGGCGAACGCTCTCACCAATGCTGTCATCACCCGTACAGGCAATAAACGCGATATTCGCACCGCTACGCCCAGCAGCCACAGCCTGATTCGCGCCTTTGCCGCCAAATGCAACCTGATAGTGGTTACCGGTTACGGTTTCGCCTGGAGTAGGAAAAGATTGAAGATTAAGAATGTGGTCAGCATTAATGCTGCCAAGAACAACGAGGCTGCCTGCGTTTTGCATATTCGGGATGTCCATAAAATGCGCCACCGTGTTAGGGTGGCGCGTGCCCTGCTTTTCTTTATATTACACGTTCATCTGTCGATGACGTATTTATGTCACCATCAGGTCATACAACCTGATTAAAACTACTGCTTAACAACCAGTTTCAGATCAACCGGATACTTAGCCTGAACTTTCTCGCCTTTCAGCACTTTATCTGCGGTTTCGACGCCTTTCGCGCCAATCTGATCGGGTAGCTGAGCGATAGTCGCTGCTAGTTTGCCATCATTCACCGCTTTTTCGCCATCCGGTGTACCGTCAAATCCGACGACCATCACATCCGATTTACCGGCAGTTTGCAGTGCGCGCAGCGCGCCCAGCGCCATTTCATCATTCTGCGCGAATACAGCCTGAACATCCGGATGAGCGGTCAACAGGTTCTGCATTACGTTCAAACCTTTAGTGCGATCAAAATCTGCTGGCTGGCTGGCAAGAACATTAAACTTGTGAGCAGCAACGGCCTGCTGGAAGCCTTCGCCACGTTCACGGGCTGCGGATGTACCAGCAATGCCTTGCAGCTCGATAACTTTGGCACCTTCACCCGCTTTCTTCGCGATGTAATCACCGGCGATTTTGCCACCCAGTACGTTATCAGAAGCAATGTGGCTCACCACTTCACCTTTCGTTGCCTGGCGGTCAAGAGTGATAACCGGGATGTTCGCCTGGTTAGCCATCTTCACAGCATTACCTACTGCGTCGGAGTCGGTCGGGTTAATCAGCAGAATTTTGGTGCCGCGAACGGTTAAGTCCTGCACGTTCGCCAGCTCTTTCGCCGGGTTGTTCTGGGAGTCCAGCACCACCAGGTTATAGCCAAGCTTATCCGCCTCTTTCTGCGCGCCATCTTTCAGCGATACAAAGAACGGGTTGTTAAGCGTGGAGACCACCAGCGCGATGGTGTCTTTTGCCATCGCATTCGCACTGACGGTGGCGCTTAGCGCAACAGCGGAAACCAGGGTAGCCAGTTTTTTCATGTTCATATTCAAGATGTCCTGTAGTCGTTATTACTGCTTTTTGTTGTCTACCAGCACCGCCAGCAAAATCACCACCGCTTTGACGATCATCTGGTAATAGGAGGAAACACCTAACAAATTCAATCCATTATTAAGGAAGCCAAGAATTAATGCGCCGATCAACGTCCCAACAATGCGACCTTTTCCGCCCGCCAGACTCGTACCGCCCAGAACCACCGCAGCAATAGCATCCAGCTCATAGCCAGTCCCCGCCGTGGGTTGTGCGGAGGAGAGACGCGCCACTTCAATGATCCCGGCCAGCGATGCCAGCAGACCACAAAGAGAATAGACGATGATTTTGATTTTATTGACGTTGATACCAGAAAGACGCGTTGCCGCTTCGTTGCCGCCCAGCGCGTAGATGTAACGCCCCAGACGCGTGTGATGCAGCATGTACCAGGCCGCGAGGAAGACAATCCCCATGATCCAGACTGGCGTCGGTACGCCCAGCGGACGACCAATACCAAACCAGCCAAACAGATCGGCGTTCTCAGTAAAGCCGGTATTCACTGGGCTACCGTTGGTATAAACCATGGTCACGCCGCGCAGTAAAAGCATCATAACCAGCGTAGCGATAAACGCCTGAACGCGACCTTTCGCTACAATCACCCCGGTTACCGCACCAATTGCGGCACCTAACGCGAGAGCGGCAGCGACAGCCACCAGCGCATTGACTTCAATGCCGACGATAGATGCAGCAACTGCGCCGGTTAGCGCCAACAGAGAACCTACAGACAAGTCGATGCCCGACGTCAGGATCACCAGCGTCATCCCGACCGCCATAATGGCGTTCACCGAGGTTTGCTGGAGAATATTGAATAAGTTATTGATGGTGAAAAAGTTCGGGCTTAACGTCGAGACAATCGCGATCAGCACCAGCAGAGCGATAAGCGATTTCTGCTCCATCAGCCACGCTTTCGTGAAATAACGGCGACCAGAGACAGTCTGGGTTGTCATTTTTTTACTCCTGATTCACGCGATTAAGCTTGCCCACAGCGGCAGCCATTAACACTTCCTGGGTGGCCTGCTCACGAGTAAATTCCCCGCTGAGATGCCCTTCATGCATGACGATGATGCGATCGCTCATGCCTAATACTTCTGGCATCTCCGATGACACCAGAATGATGCTCAAGCCATCGGCTTTGAACTGGTTAATCAGTTGATAGATCTCTTTTTTCGCGCCGACATCTACGCCACGGGTAGGTTCATCAAGGATCAACACTTTGGGGCGTGTCATCAGACCGCGGGCAATCGCCACTTTTTGCTGATTGCCACCGGAAAGCAGACCAATTGCCTGTTCCATCGACGGTGTTTTCACATTAAACAGACGAATGAAATCACTCACAGCCTGCTGTTCATCGGCATGCTTCAAACTGCCGCCAGCGCGGCTGAAGTAGCGCAGCGCTGTCAGCGACATGTTCTCTTTTACTGACATGCCCAACACTAAACCGTCACGTTTACGGTCTTCGGAGATATACACAATGCCGCTTGCCAGGCCATCCTGCGGTGAACGGGTAACGACTTCATGCCCATCCAGGGTGACGTAACCGCTGGTGCGCGGTAGTGCGCCGTAGAGCACTTTCATCAGTTCGGTACGACCTGCGCCCATCAAACCAGAGACGCCAAGAATTTCGCCTTTGCGTAAAGTAAAAGAGACATCGTTAACGCCAGGTCCGCAGAGATTATCGACTTTCAGGCGGATATCTCCCGGCGCTTTGTCCAGGTGTGGATATTGATCTTCTAGCTTGCGGCCCACCATCATCTCAATCAGCGAATCTTCGGTCAGTGATGCCACTTCGCGCTCAGCAATAAATTGCCCGTCACGAAAAACGGTAACGTCATCGCAAATCTCGAAGATTTCTTTCATGCGGTGGGAGATATAGACAATACCGCGGCCTTGCGATTTCAGCTCGCGTATGACGCGGAACAGGGATTCGGTTTCGGTATCGGTCAGCGCATCGGTCGGTTCATCCATAATGATGACTTTCGACTCAAAGCTCAGCACTTTGGCGATTTCAACCATTTGCTGGTCACCGATGGAAAGATCGCCCACCAGCTTGTCGCTTTTAAAGCGCAGGTTAAGTTTAGCCAGCAATTTATCCGCTTCGGCATACATGGTTTTCCAGTCAATTTTGCCAAAGCGATTAACAAACTCACGACCGAGGAAAATGTTTTCGGCAATGGTCAACTGCGGGATCAGGTTCAGTTCCTGATGGATAATCCCAATCCCGGCTTCCTGGGAAGATTTCGGCCCGGTAAATGTCGTTTCTTTCCCCAGCCATAAAAGCGTGCCGGCATCGCGAGCATAGATACCAGTAAGCACTTTCATCATGGTGGATTTACCCGCGCCGTTTTCGCCCACCAGCGCCATCACGCGGCCCGGATAGACATTTAACGCTGCGCCCGAGAGGGCTTTTACGCCCGGGAAGGCTTTATCGATGCCTTTAAGCTGAAGTAATGCTTCCATGACGGCCTCAGAACGTCACGCCAGCACAGAGAATGATATTCGCATACGGAGAACATTCTCCGCTGCGAATTACCGCCTGACTTTCTGCGGTTTGTTGTTTGAATTGTTCATGCGTGGTGTAACGAATTTCAATGGTATTTCCCTGGTGTTTTTGCAGCTGCTCAAGGTGAGTGAGCAACGTTTCGTGGAGTTGCGGATTATGTTGTTTGATCTCTTCCGCGATAATGGCAGCCTCGACCTGCATTTCATTTGTGACGACGCCCAGCACCTGCATAAAAGAAGGTACACCCTGGGTTAATGCCATATCGATACGCGTTGTACTTTTGGGGATGGGTAAACCAGCATCACACACCACCAGCGTATCGGTATGTCCCAGACGGGAGATCACCGATGAAATATCAGAATTAAGAACGGTGCCTTTTTTCATTTTTTTCTCCATCAGCGAAACGTTTCGCTGACCCGCAGTTTAATCCTGACTGAGTTGGGAAAACCATCGTGACGTTACGGAAATGTGATCAACCTCGAAACGTTTTACATGGTGATTAACCATGAAAACAAAAACGCCCCCTTATGGAGAAAGGAGGCGTCTGGCGTTAGATTTCGACCTGAGTACCCAGTTCGATAACCCTGTTTGGCGGAATTTCAAATTGATCTGGTGCACGCAGCGCATTACGTTGCAGCAGCAAGTACAGCTTGCCGCGCAGACGCAAATACCACGGGCGTTTGCCGAGGATCAACGACTCATGCGACATAAAGAAGGAGGTTTCCATCATCCGGCAACTTAATCCTTCCAGACCGCAGCGGTGGAAAACTTCTTCCACGTTTGGCGTTTCTCGCCAACCATAACTTGCCACCACGCGCCAGAAAGTGGGCGACAGTTGTTCAATCTGTACCCGACGGACATTATGGACATATGGCGCGTCTTCGGTACGCAGAGTTAACAGAATCACCCGCTCATGCAATACCTTGTTATGTTTAAGGTTATGCATCAGCGCAAAGGGAATGACGTTGATTGCACGCGACATATACACCGCGGTCCCGGGCACGCGAACAGGCGGTGATTTCTCCAGCGAAGCAATCATCGCTTCCAGAGAGTTACCATGTTCATGCATCCGCCGCAGCAAGCGGAAACGCTCGCTCTTCCAGGTGGTCATCACGATAAACATCACAGTACCGAGGCTCAATGGCAACCAGCCGCCGGAGAGCAGTTTATCGAGGTTAGCGGTGAACAATGGAATATCGACACAAAGGAAAGCAATCAGGATCAGCGCAACAAAATACTTATTCCAGTGCCAGTTCTGACGTGCCACGGTAGTCGAGAGAATAGACGTCAGCACCATGGTTCCGGTCACCGCAATCCCGTACGCCGCCGCCAGGTTGCTGGAGTGCTCAAAGCTGACAATCACAATCACGACCGCGACATAGAGCATCCAGTTCACAAACGGAATATAGATTTGCCCTGACTCCATTTCGGAGGTGTGAATAATGCGCATCGGCGACAAATATCCCAGACGTACCGCCTGACGCGTCAATGAGAAGACGCCAGAGATAACCGCCTGCGAGGCAATTACCGTCGCCAGTGCGGCGATGATCAGCAGCGGGATCAGCGCCCAGTCCGGTGCCAACAGGAAGAACGGGTTCTTAATCGCTTCCGGGTTCTTTAACAACAGCGCTCCCTGACCGAAGTAATTAAGGGTCAAGGAAGGTAATACGACGGTGAACCACGCCAGGCGAATAGGGAACTTACCAAAGTGCCCCATATCAGCATACAGCGCCTCGACCCCCGTAATCGACAACACCACTGCCCCTAATGCAATAAAAGAAACCGTTTTGTATTCAAGGAAGAAATGCACCGCCCACATTGGATTCAGCGCATGCAGCACTTCCGGGTTAGCAATAATGCTACGTAACCCCAGTCCTGCCAGAATCAAAAACCAGGTCAGCATGATCGGCGCAAACAGCTTACCGACCATAGCCGTGCCATGTTTTTGAATCATAAATAATAAAGTGAGAACGATAATTGAGAGGGGAACTATCCAGGTATCCAGCTGCGGGGCGACGATTTCCAGACCTTCAATGGCTGACATCACCGAAATAGCGGGTGTTATGACGACTTCACCATAGAAAAAGCTGCCGCCGATTAGCCCCATAATCACCAGCATTGATGTGGTTCGCGCCGACGTATTACGCCCGGCAAGCGACATCAACGTCAGGATCCCCCCCTCACCGGCGTTATCTGCCCGCATCACGAAGGTGAGATATTTAATGGAAACCACAAAGATTAGCAGCCAGAAGATCAGCGATAAAAAGCCAAACACGGCATCGCGTTCAACGCCAAAACCAAACTGGCCGGACAAACATTCACGAAGTGTATATAACGGGCTGGTACCAATATCGCCGTAGACAACTCCAATCGCCGCGAGGGTAATCGCGGGCAATGATTGCTTATTATCAGTGCTCATAGACTAGTCTTTCGTTGAAATATGAAATGTGTGCTTAGTCCCTTGGCCCACAAAAAAGCGCACAGTATGCACGATTAACGGCAAAATCGTACTCCTAAATGCGGCCACATTAACCTGGCTCAAAGAAAAATACCCCCCCTTTGAGACTATTTTAGCCACCAGCAAGAAACGTCTATACTCGCAATTTACGCAGAACTTTTGACGAAAGGACGCCACTTCATTATGGCTCACCCTCATTTATTAGCGGAAAGAATTTCCCGCCTGAGCAGTTCGTTGGAAAAGGGGCTTTATGAACGTAGCCACGCCATCCGCTTGTGTTTATTAGCGGCATTAAGTGGTGAAAGTGTGTTCCTCCTTGGCCCGCCAGGTATTGCCAAAAGTTTGATCGCCCGGCGCTTAAAATTCGCCTTTCAGAATGCCCGCGCGTTTGAATATCTGATGACCCGCTTCTCCACGCCGGAAGAAGTTTTTGGTCCCCTTTCTATTCAGGCGCTAAAAGATGAAGGGCGCTATGAACGTTTAACCAGCGGTTACCTGCCGGAAGCAGAAATTGTCTTTCTGGATGAGATCTGGAAAGCGGGCCCGGCAATTCTTAATACCTTGCTCACCGCCATTAACGAGCGCCAGTTCCGCAACGGTGCACACGTAGAAAAAATCCCGATGCGTCTGCTGGTGGCGGCCTCCAACGAGCTGCCGGAAGCAGACAGCAGTCTGGAAGCGTTATATGACCGCATGCTGATTCGTCTGTGGTTAGATAAAGTGCAGGATAAAGCGAATTTCCGCTCCATGCTGACCAGTCAACAGGATGAAAACGACAATCCGGTTCCTGATGCCTTGCAGGTCACAGATGAAGAATATGAACGCTGGCAGAAAGAGATTGGTGAAATTACGCTGCCCGATAATGTATTTGAGCTGATTTTTATGCTGCGCCAGCAACTGGATAAATTACCGGATGCGCCTTATGTCTCGGATCGTCGCTGGAAAAAAGCGATCCGCTTATTGCAGGCCAGCGCCTTTTTTAGCGGTCGCAGTGCTGTTGCCCCGGTAGATCTCATTTTGCTGAAAGATTGCCTGTGGTATGACGCGCAAAGCCTGAATTTGATACAACAACAAATTGATGTATTGATGACCGGTCACGCCTGGCAACAGCAAGGGATGTTGACTCGCCTTGGCGCGATTGTGCAACGTCACCTGCAACTCCAGCAGCAACAAAGCGATAAAACAGCCTTAACGGTAATTCGTCTGGGCGGCATTTTCAGCCGTCGTCAGCAGTATCAACTTCCTGTTAACGTTACTGCTTCCACTCTGACTCTGCTGCTGCAAAAACCGTTAAAATTGCATGATATGGAAGTGGTTCATATCTCCTTTGAGCGTAACGCGCTGGAACAGTGGCTGAGTAAAGGTGGTGAAATTCGCGGCAAACTGAACGGTATCGGCTTTGCCCAGAAATTGAATCTGGAAGTGGATAGCGCCCAACATCTTGTTGTACGCGATGTAAGTTTACAAGGCAGTACGCTGGCACTTCCCGGTTCATCGGCTGAAGGTCTGCCAGGTGAAATAAAACAACAACTGGAAGAGCTTGAAAGTGACTGGCGCAAGCAACACGCTTTATTCAGCGAACAGCAAAAATGTCTGTTTATCCCTGGCGACTGGTTAGGTCGCATTGAAGCCAGCCTACAGGATGTCGGCGCACAGATTCGCCAGGCACAACAATGCTAACGCTGGATACGCTTAATGTGATGCTGGCCGTCAGCGAAGAGGGATTGATCGAAGAGATGATCATCGCGCTGCTGGCCTCACCGCAGCTGGCAGTCTTCTTTGAAAAATTCCCACGACTGAAGGCGGCAATCACTGATGATGTTCCCCGCTGGCGTGAGGCGCTGCGCAGTCGGCTGAAAGATGCCCGAGTCCCGCCGGAACTCACCGAAGAGGTGATGTGCTATCAGCAAAGCCAGCTCCTCTCCACGCCGCAGTTTATTGTGCAGCTACCACAGATCCTGGACTTACTGCATCGTCTGAATTCCCCATGGGCAGAACAAGCCCGACAGTTGGTTGATGCTAACAGCACGATCACTTCAGCGTTACATACGCTTTTCCTCCAGCGTTGGCGTTTAAGTCTGATCGTGCAAGCAACGACGTTAAATCAACAGCTATTAGAAGAAGAACGCGAACAACTGTTAAGTGAAGTTCAGGAACGCATGACGCTGAGCGGACAACTTGAACCGATTCTCGCAGATAACAATACCGCAGCTGGTCGTCTGTGGGATATGAGCGCCGGTCAGCTTAAACGTGGCGACTATCAGTTGATTGTGAAATACGGTGAATTTCTTAACGAACAGCCGGAACTGAAACGCCTGGCAGAACAGCTGGGGCGTTCCCGGGAAGCCAAATCAATACCGCGTAACGATGCGCAGATGGAAGCCTTCCGCACCATGGTGCGCGAACCGGCAACTGTTCCTGAGCAGGTTGATGGTCTGCAACAAAGCGATGATATTTTACGTCTCCTGCCGCCAGAACTGGCGACACTAGGGATAACGGAACTGGAGTATGAGTTTTACCGTCGGCTGGTGGAAAAACAGTTGCTCACCTATCGCCTGCACGGTGAGTCGTGGCGTGAAAAAGTGATCGAACGTCCGGTGGTACATAAAGATTACGATGAACAGCCGCGCGGGCCGTTTATTGTCTGTGTGGATACTTCCGGCTCAATGGGCGGCTTTAATGAACAGTGTGCGAAAGCGTTCTGCCTGGCCTTGATGCGCATTGCTCTCGCTGAAAACCGGCGCTGCTATATTATGCTATTTTCCACCGAGATCGTCCGTTATGAGCTTTCAGGCCCACAAGGCATCGAACAAGCAATCCGTTTTTTAAGCCAGCAGTTTCGTGGCGGCACCGATCTTGCCAGTTGTTTTCGCGCCATTATGGAACGCTTGCAAAGCAGGGAATGGTTTGATGCCGACGCGGTGGTGATTTCTGATTTTATCGCTCAGCGGTTGCCTGACGACGTGACGAGTAAAGTGAAAGAGCTGCAGCGGGTACATCAGCATCGCTTTCATGCCGTGGCGATGTCGGCACACGGCAAACCCGGCATCATGCGCATTTTCGATCATATCTGGCGCTTTGATACCGGGATGCGAAGCCGCCTGCTCAGACGCTGGCGGCGATAAATTATTACAGCAGAGAAGGGACGTTCTCGCGAACAGCAGCTGGCCATACACCACACTGAACCTGGCCGATATGCGGCAGTTGCAGCAGCAGCATGGTCAAACGAGACTGGCCGATACCGCCGCCGATGGTCTGCGGCATTTCACCGCGCAGCAGCGCCTGATGCCACTCCAGCTCCAGACGATCTTCATCACCGGTCAGCGCCAACTGATGCTTCAACGTGTCGGCATCCACGCGGATCCCCATGGAAGAAAGCTCAAACGCATCTTCCAGTACAGGGTTCCACACCAGAATATCGCCGTTCAGACCCGCATGACCCAGCTCTGACGGGGTGCTCCAGTCATCATAATCCGGTGCGCGCACGTCGTGGCGATGACCATCGCTCAGCTTGCCGCCAATCCCGACAAGGAATACCGCGCCAAGATCTTTCGCTATCGCCCGCTCACGCCCTTTGGCATCGAGATCCGGATAACGAGACAGTAACTCCTGGCTGTGTACGAAGTGGATCTGATCCGGCAGGAACGGTGCCAGGCCAAACTCTTCGCTAACCGCAGCTTCGGTTGCTTTAATTCCCGCCCAGATCGCCTCTACCGTGCTTTTCAGAGTCGAGAATTGACGCTCACCGTCGCCCATTACGCGTTCCCAGTCCCACTGGTCAACATAGACCGAGTGCAACGGAGAAAGACGGTCTTCATCGGGGCGAAGGGCTTTCATGTGCGTGTACAGTCCTTCGCCCGCGCTGAAGTCGTGTTGCCCTAAGGTCTGACGTTTCCACTTCGCCAGTGAATGAACCACTTCGAACTGGGCATCAGGCAGAGCTTTCACTTTTACCTGCACCGCTTTTTCACAGCCCGACAAGTTATCCTGCGTGCCATCCCCCACACGGCTAAGAATCGGCGCCTGGACTTCGATCAGCCCCAGACGTTCTTCCAGTTGGCGAGAAAAGTGAGATTTCACGAAGCTAATTTGGCGTTGTTTGGCAATGTAAGCGGTTTTCATTTTTTATACTCCTGCGTCCTGTTGCTTATGATTAAGCAACAAAAACCGACACACATGCAATAATCATTCAATAAAAAGCCTAACACACTTTTGATTCATTAAAAAAGAAGGCTAAAATAGAATGAATCATCAATCTGCATAAGAAAATCCTATGGAAAATTATCTGATCGACAATCTGGACCGTGGCATCCTGGAAGCATTAATGGGCAATGCGCGCACCGCTTACGCCGAACTGGCGAAACAATTTGGCGTCAGTCCGGGGACGATTCACGTTCGAGTAGAGAAAATGAAGCAGGCGGGGATCATTACCGGGGCGCGTATTGATGTCAGCCCGAAGCAGCTCGGTTATGACGTAGGCTGCTTTATCGGCATTATATTAAAGAGCGCCAAAGACTACCCTTCCGCGCTGGCAAAGCTGGAAAGCCTTGATGAAGTCACTGAAGCCTATTACACAACCGGCCACTACAGCATCTTTATAAAAGTGATGTGCCGTTCGATCGACGCTCTCCAGCATGTACTTATCAACAAGATCCAAACAATTGATGAAATTCAGTCCACCGAGACATTGATCGTCCTGCAAAACCCGATCATGCGTACCATCAAGCCATAATCGGCTTTTTTAATCCCATACTTTTCCACAGGTAGATCCCAACGCGTTCACAGCGTACAATACGCCACTCTTAATAAAGGTGGCGGTTTATGGCAGATATCACTCTTATCAGCGGCAGCACCCTCGGCGGTGCCGAATATGTAGCAGAACACCTGGCTGAAAAGCTGGAAGAGGCGGGTTTTACCACCGAAACGCTGCACGGTCCGCTGTTGGAAGATTTATCTGCCTCGGGGATCTGGCTGATTATCAGCTCCACCCACGGTGCCGGAGATATTCCGGACAACCTTTCTCCTTTCTATGAAGCATTGCAGGAACAGAAGCCCGATCTTTCTGCGGTCCGCTTTGGCGCAATCGGTATTGGCAGTCGTGAATATGACACCTTTTGTGGGGCTATCGATAAACTCGAGGCAGAACTCAAAAATTCCGGTGCAAAACAGACAGGCGAAACACTGAAGATCAACATTCTTGATCACGACATTCCGGAAGATCCGGCAGAAGAATGGCTGGGATCGTGGATTAATTTACTCAAATAAGTATACAGATCGTGCGATCTACTGTGGATAACTCTGTCAGGAAGCTTGGATCAACCGGTAGTTATCCAAAGAACAACCGTTGTTCAGTTTTTGAGTTGTGTATAACCCCTCATTCTGATCCCAGCTTATACGGTCCAGGATCACCGATCATTCACAGTTAATGATCCTTTCCAGGTTGTTGATCTTAAAAGCCGGATCCTTGTTATCCACAGGGCAGTGCGATCCTAATAAGAGATCACAATAGAACAGATCTCTAAATAAATAGATCTTCTTTTTAATACCCAGGATCCCAGGTCTTTCTCAAGCCGACAAAGTTGAGTAGAATCCACGGCCCGGGCTTCAATCCATTTTCATACCGCGTTATGCGAGGCAATCACCATGTTTTATCCGGATCCTTTTGACGTCATCATCATTGGCGGGGGTCATGCAGGCACCGAGGCCGCGATGGCCGCGGCGCGTATGGGTCAACAGACTCTGCTTTTGACACACAATATCGACACTCTGGGGCAGATGAGCTGCAACCCGGCGATCGGCGGTATTGGGAAGGGACATCTGGTAAAAGAAGTGGATGCACTCGGCGGTCTGATGGCGAAAGCGATCGATCAAGCGGGTATCCAGTTTAGGATACTAAACGCAAGCAAAGGACCGGCGGTTCGCGCTACCCGAGCTCAGGCGGATCGTGTGCTCTACCGTCAGGCGGTACGTACGGCGCTGGAGAACCAACCGAACCTGATGATCTTCCAGCAGGCGGTTGAAGATCTTATTGTCGAAAACGATCGCGTGGTCGGTGCTGTTACCCAAATGGGACTGAAGTTCCGTGCCAAAGCCGTCGTGCTCACCGTTGGGACGTTCCTCGACGGTAAAATTCATATCGGTCTGGATAATTACAGCGGTGGCCGTGCTGGTGATCCGCCGTCCATTCCGCTTTCTCGCCGTTTGCGTGAACTGCCGCTGCGCGTTGGTCGTCTGAAAACCGGGACACCACCGCGTATTGATGCTCGAACTATCGACTTTAGTGTGCTGGCGCAACAGCATGGCGATAACCCAATGCCGGTATTCTCGTTTATGGGCAATGCGTCCCAGCATCCCCAGCAGGTGCCGTGTTATATCACTCATACCAACGAGAAAACCCATGATGTGATCCGCAGTAACCTCGATCGTAGCCCAATGTATGCAGGGGTGATCGAAGGTGTCGGCCCACGCTACTGCCCGTCGATCGAAGACAAAGTCATGCGCTTCGCCGACAGAAATCAGCATCAGATCTTCCTTGAACCGGAAGGACTGACCTCTAATGAAATTTATCCGAACGGTATCTCCACCAGCCTGCCGTTCGATGTGCAGATGCAAATCGTCCGCTCTATGCAGGGGATGGAAAACGCGAAGATCGTGCGTCCGGGTTATGCCATTGAGTATGACTTCTTCGATCCTCGCGACCTGAAACCGACGCTGGAGAGCAAGTTTATCCAGGGGCTGTTCTTTGCTGGTCAGATTAACGGCACTACCGGTTACGAAGAAGCCGCTGCGCAAGGTTTGCTGGCCGGTCTTAACGCTGCCCGTCTGTCTGCTGACAAAGAAGGTTGGGCTCCGGCACGTTCTCAGGCGTATCTCGGCGTACTAGTTGATGACCTGTGCACTTTAGGAACCAAAGAACCGTATCGTATGTTTACTTCGCGCGCAGAATATCGTCTGATGCTACGCGAAGATAATGCGGATCTGCGTTTGACTGAAATCGGTCGTGAACTGGGCCTAGTGGATGACGAACGTTGGGCGCGCTTTAACGAGAAACTTGAGAATATCGAGCGTGAGCGTCAGCGTCTGAAATCGACCTGGGTAACCCCGTCGGCGGAAGCTGCAGCCGAAGTGAATGCTCACCTGACTGCGCCGCTTTCCCGTGAAGCCAGTGGTGAAGATCTGCTGCGTCGTCCGGAAATGACTTATGAAAAATTAACCACGCTGACGCCGTTTGCCCCTGCATTGACAGACGAACAGGCGGCGGAACAGGTTGAGATTCAGGTTAAATACGAAGGTTATATCGCGCGCCAGCAAGATGAGATCGAAAAGCAGCTGCGTAACGAGAACACCCTGCTACCCGCGACACTGGATTACCGCCAGGTATCCGGTCTTTCTAACGAAGTGATCGCCAAACTTAACGATCACAAACCAGCCTCTATCGGCCAGGCTTCGCGTATTTCTGGCGTCACGCCTGCGGCCATCTCCATTCTGCTGGTGTGGCTGAAAAAACAGGGTATGCTGCGTCGTAGCGCATAACGCATTAAAAATGCCTGGTAAGCACCCGCTTACCAGGCAACGCATCAAGAACAGGTAATCACCGTGCTCAACAAACTCTCCTTACTGCTGAAAGACGCAGGTATTTCGCTTACCGATCACCAGAAAAACCAGCTTATTGCCTACGTGAATATGCTGCATAAATGGAACAAAGCGTACAACCTGACTTCGGTCCGCGATCCTAATGAGATGCTGGTACGCCATATTCTCGATAGCATTGTGGTGGCACCGTATCTGCAAGGTGAACGGTTTATCGATGTCGGCACCGGACCAGGACTGCCAGGCATTCCACTCTCTATCGTGCGTCCTGAAGCCCATTTCACTCTGTTGGATAGCCTTGGTAAACGCGTGCGTTTCCTTCGTCAGGTGCAACATGAGCTTAAACTGGAGAATATTGAACCAGTACAGAGCAGGGTAGAAGAGTTTCCTTCAGAGCCGCCATTTGATGGCGTAATTAGCCGCGCTTTTGCCTCTCTGAACGATATGGTGAGCTGGTGCCACCATCTTCCTGGTGAGCAAGGCCGTTTCTACGCGCTGAAAGGGCAAATGCCGGAAGATGAAATCGCTTTGTTGCCCGAAGAATATCAGGTCGAATCAGTGGTTAAACTTCAGGTTCCAGCCCTGGATGGCGAACGTCATCTGGTGGTGATTAAAGCAAATAAAATTTAATTTTTATCAAAAAAATCATAAAAAATTGACCGGTTAGACTGTTAACAACAACCAGGTTTTCTACTGATATAACTGGTTACATTTAACGCCACGTTCACTCTTTTGCATCAACAAGATAACGTGGCTTTTTTTGGTAAGCAGAAAATAAGTCATTAGTGAAAATATCAGTCTGCTAAAAATCGGCGCTAAGAACCATCATTGGCTGTTAAAACATTATTAAAAATGTCAATGGGTGGTTTTTGTTGTGTAAATGTCATTTATTAAAACAGTATCTGTTTTTAGACTGAAATATCATAAACTTGCAAAGGCATCATTTGCCAAGTAAATAAATATGCTGTGCGCGAACATGCGCAATATGTGATCTGAAGCACGCTTTATCACCAGTGTTTACGCGTTATTTACAGTTTTTCATGATCGAACAGGGTTAGCAGAAAAGTCGCAATTGTATGCACTGGAAAAATATTTAAACATTTATTCACCTTTTGGCTACTTATTGTTTGAAATCACGGGGGCGCACCGTATAATTTGACCGCTTTTTGATGCTTGACTCTAAGCCTTAAAGAAAGTTTTATACGACACGCGGCATACCTCGAAGGGAGCAGGAGTGAAAAACGTGATGTCTGTGTCGCTCGTGAGTCGAAACGTTGCTCGGAAGCTTCTGCTCGTTCAGTTACTGGTGGTGATAGCAAGTGGATTGCTGTTCAGCCTCAAAGACCCCTTCTGGGGCGTCTCTGCAATAAGCGGGGGCCTGGCAGTCTTTCTGCCTAACGTTTTGTTTATGATATTTGCCTGGCGTCACCAGGCGCATACACCAGCGAAAGGCCGGGTGGCCTGGACATTCGCATTTGGCGAAGCTTTCAAAGTTCTGGCGATGTTGGTGTTACTGGTGGTGGCGTTGGCGGTTTTAAAGGCGGTATTCTTGCCGCTGATCGTTACGTGGGTTTTGGTGCTGGTGGTTCAGATACTGGCACCGGCTGTAATTAACAACAAAGGGTAAAAGGCATCATGGCTTCAGAAAATATGACGCCGCAGGATTACATAGGACACCACCTGAATAACCTTCAGCTGGACCTGCGTACATTCTCGCTGGTGGATCCACAAAACCCCCCAGCCACCTTCTGGACAATCAATATTGACTCCATGTTCTTCTCGGTGGTGCTGGGTCTGTTGTTCCTGGTTTTATTCCGTAGCGTAGCCAAAAAGGCGACCAGCGGTGTGCCAGGTAAGTTTCAGACCGCGATTGAGCTGGTGATCGGCTTTGTTAATGGTAGCGTGAAAGACATGTACCATGGCAAAAGCAAGCTGATTGCTCCGCTGGCCCTGACGATCTTCGTCTGGGTATTCCTGATGAACCTGATGGATTTACTGCCTATCGACCTGCTGCCGTACATTGCTGAACATGTACTGGGTCTGCCTGCACTGCGTGTGGTTCCGTCTGCGGACGTGAACGTAACGCTGTCTATGGCATTGGGCGTATTTATCCTGATTCTGTTCTACAGCATCAAAATGAAAGGCATCGGCGGCTTCACGAAAGAGTTGACGCTGCAGCCGTTCAATCACTGGGCGTTCATTCCTGTCAACTTAATCCTTGAAGGGGTAAGCCTGCTGTCCAAACCAGTTTCACTTGGTTTGCGACTGTTCGGTAACATGTATGCCGGTGAGCTGATTTTCATTCTGATTGCTGGTCTGTTGCCGTGGTGGTCACAGTGGATCCTGAATGTGCCGTGGGCCATTTTCCACATCCTGATCATTACGCTGCAAGCCTTCATCTTCATGGTTCTGACGATCGTCTATCTGTCGATGGCGTCTGAAGAACATTAATTTACCAACACTACTACGTTTTAACTGAAACAAACTGGAGACTGTCATGGAAAACCTGAATATGGATCTGCTGTACATGGCTGCCGCTGTGATGATGGGTCTGGCGGCAATCGGTGCTGCGATCGGTATCGGCATCCTCGGGGGTAAATTCCTGGAAGGCGCAGCGCGTCAACCTGATCTGATTCCTCTGCTGCGTACTCAGTTCTTTATCGTTATGGGTCTGGTGGATGCTATCCCGATGATCGCTGTAGGTCTGGGTCTGTACGTGATGTTCGCTGTCGCGTAGTAAGCGTTGCTTTTATTTAAAGAGCAATATCAGAACGTTAACTAAATAGAGGCATTGTGCTGTGAATCTTAACGCAACAATCCTCGGCCAGGCCATCGCGTTTGTCCTGTTCGTTCTGTTCTGCATGAAGTACGTATGGCCGCCATTAATGGCAGCCATCGAAAAACGTCAAAAAGAAATTGCTGACGGCCTTGCTTCCGCAGAACGAGCACATAAGGACCTTGACCTTGCAAAGGCCAGCGCGACCGACCAGCTGAAAAAAGCGAAAGCGGAAGCCCAGGTAATCATCGAGCAGGCGAACAAACGCCGCTCGCAGATTCTGGACGAAGCGAAAGCTGAGGCAGAACAGGAACGTACTAAAATCGTGGCCCAGGCGCAGGCAGAAATTGAAGCCGAGCGTAAACGTGCCCGTGAAGAGCTGCGTAAGCAAGTTGCTATCCTGGCTGTTGCTGGCGCCGAGAAGATCATCGAACGTTCCGTGGATGAAGCTGCTAACAGCGACATCGTGGATAAACTTGTCGCTGAACTGTAAGGAGGGAGGGGCTGATGTCTGAATTTATTACGGTAGCTCGCCCCTACGCCAAAGCAGCTTTTGACTTTGCCGTCGAACACCAAAGTGTAGAACGCTGGCAGGACATGCTGGCGTTTGCCGCCGAGGTAACCAAAAACGAACAAATGGCAGAGCTTCTCTCTGGCGCGCTTGCGCCAGAAACGCTCGCCGAGTCGTTTATCGCAGTTTGTGGTGAGCAACTGGACGAAAACGGTCAGAACCTGATTCGGGTAATGGCTGAAAATGGTCGTCTTAACGCGCTCCCGGATGTTCTGGAGCAGTTTATTCACCTTCGTGCCGTGAGTGAGGCTACCGCTGAGGTAGACGTCATTTCCGCTGCCGCACTGAGTGAACAACAGCTCGCGAAAATTTCTGCTGCGATGGAAAAACGTCTGTCACGCAAAGTTAAGCTGAATTGCAAAATCGATAAGTCTGTAATGGCAGGCGTTATCATCCGAGCGGGTGATATGGTCATTGATGGCAGCGTACGCGGTCGTCTTGAGCGCCTTGCAGACGTCTTGCAGTCTTAAGGGGACTGGAGCATGCAACTGAATTCCACCGAAATCAGCGAACTGATCAAGCAGCGCATTGCTCAGTTCAATGTTGTGAGTGAAGCTCACAACGAAGGTACTATTGTTTCTGTAAGTGACGGTGTTATCCGCATTCACGGCCTGGCCGATTGTATGCAGGGTGAAATGATCTCCCTGCCGGGTAACCGTTACGCTATCGCACTGAACCTCGAGCGCGACTCTGTAGGTGCGGTTGTTATGGGTCCGTACGCTGACCTTGCCGAAGGCATGAAAGTTAAGTGTACTGGCCGTATCCTGGAAGTTCCGGTTGGCCGTGGCCTGCTGGGCCGTGTGGTTAACACTCTGGGTGCACCAATCGACGGTAAAGGTCCGCTGGATCACGACGGCTTCTCTGCTGTAGAAGCAATCGCTCCGGGCGTTATCGAACGTCAGTCCGTAGATCAGCCGGTACAGACCGGTTATAAAGCCGTTGACTCCATGATCCCAATCGGTCGTGGTCAGCGTGAATTGATCATCGGTGACCGTCAGACAGGTAAAACCGCACTGGCTATCGATGCCATCATCAACCAGCGCGATTCCGGTATCAAATGTATCTATGTCGCTATCGGCCAGAAAGCGTCCACCATTTCTAACGTGGTACGTAAACTGGAAGAGCACGGCGCACTGGCTAACACCATCGTTGTGGTAGCAACCGCGTCTGAATCCGCTGCACTGCAATACCTGGCACCGTATGCCGGTTGCGCAATGGGCGAATACTTCCGTGACCGCGGTGAAGATGCGCTGATCATTTACGATGACCTGTCTAAACAGGCTGTTGCTTACCGTCAGATCTCCCTGCTGCTCCGTCGTCCGCCAGGACGTGAAGCATTCCCGGGCGACGTTTTCTACCTCCACTCTCGTCTGCTGGAGCGTGCTGCACGTGTTAACGCCGAATACGTTGAAGCCTTCACCAAAGGTGAAGTGAAAGGGAAAACCGGTTCTCTGACCGCACTGCCTATTATCGAAACTCAGGCGGGTGACGTTTCTGCGTTCGTTCCGACCAACGTAATCTCCATTACCGATGGTCAGATCTTCCTGGAAACCAACCTGTTCAACGCCGGTATTCGTCCTGCGGTTAACCCGGGTATTTCCGTATCCCGTGTTGGTGGTGCAGCACAGACCAAGATCATGAAAAAACTGTCCGGTGGTATCCGTACCGCTCTGGCACAGTATCGTGAACTGGCAGCGTTCTCTCAGTTTGCATCCGACCTTGACGATGCAACACGTAAGCAGCTTGACCACGGTCAGAAAGTGACCGAACTGCTGAAACAGAAACAGTATGCGCCGATGTCCGTTGCGCAGCAGTCTCTGGTTCTGTTCGCAGCAGAACGTGGTTACCTGGCGGATGTTGAACTGTCGAAAATTGGCAGCTTCGAAGCCGCTCTGCTGGCTTACGTCGACCGTGATCACGCTCCGTTGATGCAAGAGATCAACCAGACCGGTGGCTACAACGACGAAATCGAAGGCAAGCTGAAAGGCATCCTCGATTCCTTCAAAGCAACCCAATCCTGGTAACGTCTGGCGGCTTGCCTTAGGGCAGGCCGCAAGGCATTGAGGAGAAGCTCATGGCCGGCGCAAAAGAGATACGTAGTAAGATCGCAAGCGTCCAGAACACGCAAAAGATCACTAAAGCGATGGAGATGGTCGCCGCTTCCAAAATGCGTAAATCGCAGGATCGCATGGCGGCCAGCCGTCCTTATGCAGAAACCATGCGCAAAGTGATTGGTCACCTTGCACACGGTAATCTGGAATATAAGCACCCTTACCTGGAAGACCGCGACGTTAAACGCGTGGGCTACCTGGTGGTGTCGACCGACCGTGGTTTGTGCGGTGGTTTGAACATTAACCTGTTCAAAAAACTGCTGGCGGAAATGAAGACCTGGACCGACAAAGGCGTTCAATGCGACCTCGCAATGATCGGCTCGAAAGGCGTGTCGTTCTTCAACTCCGTGGGCGGCAATGTTGTTGCCCAGGTCACCGGCATGGGGGATAACCCTTCCCTGTCCGAACTGATCGGTCCGGTAAAAGTGATGTTGCAGGCCTACGACGAAGGCCGTCTGGACAAGCTTTACATTGTCAGCAACAAATTTATTAACACCATGTCTCAGGTTCCGACCATCAGCCAGCTGCTGCCGTTACCGGCATCAGATGATGATGATCTGAAACATAAATCCTGGGATTACCTGTACGAACCCGATCCGAAGGCGTTGCTGGATACCCTGCTGCGTCGTTATGTCGAATCTCAGGTTTATCAGGGCGTGGTTGAAAACCTGGCCAGCGAGCAGGCCGCCCGTATGGTGGCGATGAAAGCCGCGACCGACAATGGCGGCAGCCTGATTAAAGAGCTGCAGTTGGTATACAACAAAGCTCGTCAGGCCAGCATTACTCAGGAACTCACCGAGATCGTCTCGGGGGCCGCCGCGGTTTAAACAGGTTATTTCGTAGAGGATTTAAGATGGCTACTGGAAAGATTGTCCAGGTAATCGGCGCCGTAGTTGACGTCGAATTCCCTCAGGATGCCGTACCGCGCGTGTACGATGCTCTTGAGGTGCAAAATGGTAATGAGCGTCTGGTGCTGGAAGTTCAGCAGCAGCTCGGCGGCGGTATCGTGCGTACCATCGCAATGGGTTCCTCCGACGGTCTGCGTCGCGGTCTGGATGTAAAAGACCTCGAACACCCGATCGAAGTCCCGGTAGGTAAAGCGACTCTGGGCCGTATCATGAACGTACTGGGTGAACCGGTCGACATGAAAGGCGAGATCGGTGAAGAAGAGCGTTGGGCGATTCACCGCGCAGCACCTTCCTACGAAGAGCTGTCAAACTCTCAGGAACTGCTGGAAACCGGTATCAAAGTTATCGACCTGATGTGTCCGTTCGCTAAGGGCGGTAAAGTTGGTCTGTTCGGTGGTGCGGGTGTAGGTAAAACCGTAAACATGATGGAGCTCATTCGTAACATCGCGATCGAGCACTCCGGTTACTCTGTGTTTGCGGGCGTAGGTGAACGTACTCGTGAGGGTAACGACTTCTACCACGAAATGACCGACTCCAACGTTATCGACAAAGTATCCCTGGTGTATGGCCAGATGAACGAGCCGCCGGGAAACCGTCTGCGCGTTGCTCTGACCGGTCTGACCATGGCTGAGAAATTCCGTGACGAAGGTCGTGACGTTCTGCTGTTCGTTGACAACATCTATCGTTACACCCTGGCAGGTACGGAAGTATCCGCACTGCTGGGCCGTATGCCTTCAGCGGTAGGTTATCAGCCGACCCTGGCGGAAGAGATGGGCGTTCTGCAGGAACGTATCACCTCCACCAAAACTGGTTCTATCACCTCCGTACAGGCAGTATACGTACCTGCGGATGACTTGACTGACCCGTCTCCGGCAACCACCTTTGCGCACCTTGACGCAACCGTGGTACTGAGCCGTCAGATCGCGTCTCTGGGTATCTACCCGGCCGTTGACCCGCTGGACTCCACCAGCCGTCAGCTGGACCCGCTGGTGGTTGGTCAGGAACACTACGACACCGCGCGTGGCGTTCAGTCCATCCTGCAACGTTATCAGGAACTGAAAGACATCATCGCCATCCTGGGTATGGATGAACTGTCTGAAGAAGACAAACTGGTGGTAGCGCGTGCTCGTAAGATCCAGCGCTTCCTGTCCCAGCCGTTCTTCGTGGCAGAAGTATTCACCGGTTCTCCGGGTAAATACGTCTCCCTGAAAGACACCATCCGTGGCTTTAAAGGCATCATGGAAGGCGAATACGATCACCTGCCGGAGCAGGCGTTCTACATGGTCGGTTCCATCGAAGAAGCTGTGGAAAAAGCCAAAAAACTTTAACGCCTTAATCGGAGGGTGATATGGCAATGACTTACCACCTGGACGTCGTCAGCGCAGAGCAACAAATGTTCTCTGGTCTGGTCGAGAAAATCCAGGTAACGGGTAGCGAAGGTGAACTGGGGATCTACCCTGGCCACGCACCGCTGCTCACCGCCATTAAGCCTGGTATGATTCGCATCGTGAAACAGCACGGTCACGAAGAGTTTATCTATCTGTCTGGCGGCATTCTTGAAGTGCAGCCTGGCAACGTGACCGTTCTGGCCGACACCGCAATTCGCGGCCAGGATCTCGACGAAGCGCGAGCCATGGAAGCGAAACGTAAGGCTGAAGAGCACATTAGCAGCTCTCACGGCGACGTAGATTACGCTCAGGCGTCTGCGGAACTGGCCAAAGCGATCGCGCAGCTGCGCGTTATCGAGTTGACCAAAAAAGCGATGTAACACCGGCTTGAAAAGCACAAAAGCCAGTCTGGAAACAGGCTGGCTTTTTTTTACGCGTGATCCGTCCTGAAGAGCGTTCACATAGATCCTGCTGATATAAAACACCCCTGTTTTCCCGTTTATTCATTGATCGAAATAAGAGCAAAAACATCCACCTGACGCTTAAATGAAGGTACTGCCTTAATTTTCTGCAGACAAAAGGCGTGACGATGGTCGAAAATGGCACTTTCGTCAGCGGGGATAATCCGTTATTGAACAATTTATCCTCTGTCCATTTCACGATGAAAAAAATGTAGTTTTTTCAAGGTGAAGCGGTTTAAATTCGTTCTCAAATTACAGTCAGGACGCGTATGTTGAATAATGCTATGAGCGTAGTGATCCTTGCCGCAGGCAAAGGCACGCGCATGTATTCCGATCTTCCGAAAGTGCTGCATACCCTTGCCGGGAAAGCGATGGTTCAGCATGTCATTGATGCTGCGAATGAATTAGGCGCAGCGCACGTTCACCTGGTGTACGGTCACGGCGGCGATCTGCTAAAACAGGCGCTGAAAGACGACAACCTGAACTGGGTGCTTCAGGCAGAGCAGCTGGGTACGGGTCATGCAATGCAGCAGGCCGCACCTTTCTTTGCCGATGATGAAGACATTTTAATGCTCTACGGCGACGTCCCGCTGATCTCTGTGGAAACACTCCAGCGTCTGCGTGATGCTAAACCGCAGGGTGGCATTGGTCTGCTGACGGTGAAACTGGATGATCCGACCGGTTATGGACGTATCACCCGTGAAAACGGCAAAGTTACCGGCATTGTTGAGCACAAAGATGCCACCGACGAGCAGCGTCAGATTCAGGAGATCAACACCGGCATTCTGATCGCTAACGGCGCAGATATGAAACGCTGGCTGGCGAAGCTGACCAACAATAACGCTCAGGGTGAATACTACATCACCGACATTATTGCGCTGGCGTATCAGGAAGGACGTGAAATCGTCGCCGTTCATCCGCAACGTTTAAGCGAAGTTGAAGGCGTGAATAACCGCCTGCAACTCTCTCGTCTGGAGCGCGTTTACCAGTCCGAACAGGCTGAAAAACTGCTGTTAGCAGGCGTTATGCTGCGCGATCCGGCGCGTTTTGATCTGCGCGGTACGCTTACTCACGGGCGCGATGTTGAAATTGATACTAACGTTATCATCGAGGGCAACGTGACTCTCGGTCATCGCGTGAAAATCGGCACCGGTTGCGTGATTAAAAACAGCGTGATTGGCGATGATTGCGAAATCAGTCCGTATACCGTTGTGGAAGACGCGAATCTGGCAGCGGCCTGTACTATTGGCCCGTTTGCCCGTCTGCGTCCCGGTGCTGAGTTGCTGGAAGGTGCACACGTCGGTAACTTCGTTGAGATGAAAAAAGCGCGTCTGGGTAAAGGCTCGAAAGCCGGGCATCTGACTTACCTGGGCGATGCGGAAATTGGCGATAACGTTAACATCGGCGCGGGAACCATTACCTGCAACTACGATGGTGCGAATAAATTTAAGACCATTATCGGCGACGATGTGTTTGTCGGTTCCGACACTCAGCTGGTGGCCCCGGTAACAGTAGGCAAAGGCGCGACCATTGCTGCGGGTACAACTGTGACGCGTAATGTCGGCGAAAATGCATTAGCTATCAGCCGTGTGCCGCAGACTCAGAAAGAAGGCTGGCGTCGTCCGGTAAAGAAAAAGTGATTCAGGCCGGGTAATCCGGTCATCTGGGATGAGGAGATAACATAATCTCCCTCCCACAAGCAGTAACTATAAAAATAACCCCACTCTCTACAAGGCTCGGGGCGCCCGAAAAAACGGGCATACAGGTTGACCGACAACGATATAAATCGGAATCAAAAACTATGTGTGGAATTGTTGGCGCGATCGCGCAACGTGATGTAGCAGAAATCCTTCTTGAAGGTTTACGTCGTCTGGAATACCGCGGATATGACTCTGCCGGTCTGGCCGTTGTTGATGCAGAAGGTCATATGACCCGCCTGCGTCGCCTCGGTAAAGTCCAGATGCTGGCTCAGGCAGCGGAAGAACATCCTCTGCATGGCGGCACCGGTATTGCTCATACTCGCTGGGCGACCCACGGTGAACCTTCAGAAGTGAATGCGCATCCGCATGTTTCTGAACACATTGTGGTGGTGCATAACGGCATCATCGAAAACCATGAACCGCTGCGTGAAGAGTTAAAAGCGCGTGGCTATACCTTCGTTTCTGAAACTGACACCGAAGTGATTGCCCATCTGGTGAACTGGGAGCTGAAACAAGGCGGGACTCTGCGTGAGGCTGTTCTGCGTGCTATCCCGCAGCTGCGTGGTGCGTACGGTACAGTGATTATGGACTCCCGTCACCCGGATACCCTGCTGGCGGCACGTTCTGGTAGTCCGCTGGTGATTGGCCTGGGTATGGGCGAAAACTTTATCGCTTCTGACCAGCTGGCGCTGTTGCCGGTGACCCGTCGCTTTATCTTCCTTGAAGAGGGCGATATTGCGGAAATTACTCGCCGTTCGGTAAACATCTTCGATAAAACTGGCGCGGAAGTAAAACGTCAGGATATTGAATCCAATCTGCAATATGACGCGGGCGATAAAGGTATTTACCGTCACTACATGCAGAAAGAGATCTACGAACAGCCAAACGCGATCAAAAACACCCTTACCGGGCGCATCAGCCACGGTCAGGTTGATTTAAGCGAGCTGGGACCGAACGCCGACGAACTGCTGTCGAAGGTTGAGCATATTCAGATCCTCGCCTGTGGTACTTCTTATAACTCCGGTATGGTTTCCCGCTACTGGTTTGAATCGCTGGCAGGTATTCCGTGCGACGTCGAAATCGCCTCTGAATTCCGCTATCGCAAATCTGCCGTGCGTCGTAACAGCCTGATGATCACCTTGTCACAGTCTGGCGAAACCGCGGATACCCTGGCGGGCCTGCGTCTGTCGAAAGAGCTGGGTTACCTTGGTTCGCTGGCAATCTGTAACGTTCCGGGTTCTTCTCTGGTGCGCGAATCCGATCTGGCGCTGATGACCAACGCCGGTACGGAAATTGGTGTGGCCTCCACCAAAGCATTTACCACCCAGCTCACCGTGCTGCTAATGCTGGTGGCAAAACTGTCTCGACTGAAAGGTCTGGATGCCTCCATTGAGCATGACATTGTGCATGGTCTGCAGGCGCTGCCGAGCCGTATTGAGCAGATGCTGTCTCAGGACAAACGCATTGAAGCTCTGGCAGAAGATTTCTCTGACAAACATCACGCGCTGTTCCTGGGCCGTGGCGATCAGTACCCAATCGCGCTGGAAGGCGCATTGAAGCTGAAAGAGATCTCTTACATTCACGCTGAAGCCTACGCTGCAGGCGAGCTGAAACACGGCCCGCTGGCGCTGATTGACGCGGATATGCCGGTTATCGTCGTTGCACCGAACAACGAACTGTTGGAAAAACTGAAATCCAACATTGAAGAAGTTCGCGCGCGTGGCGGTCAGTTGTATGTCTTCGCCGATCAGGATGCGGGTTTTGTAAGTAGCGATAACATGCACATCATCGAGATGCCGCATGTGGAAGAGGTGATTGCACCGATCTTCTACACCGTTCCGCTGCAGCTGCTGGCTTACCATGTCGCGCTGATCAAAGGCACCGACGTTGACCAGCCGCGTAACCTGGCAAAATCGGTTACGGTTGAGTAATCACTATCATAGATAAAAAAGGGCTGCCGACCGGTGGCCCTTTTTTATAACTGACATCAATAAATTCATCTATCTTTCTATATAAATATATTCTGAATTATCATTAATGTCTGATAACAAACTTGATTTTTTACTGTTTAAATAATATTTAAACAATAAATTTATATTTTATTTTTGCGTAATTAATATTATTTTTAGATAAAGCTGTCTCTTTGGTGTACTATTCCTTTGAATCAAAAATACACTTATTAATATAAGTGATGATTCATGGTAAAGGATATATTATATCAATGGAGTTTTTATGAAGCGTAATATTATAGGCGGTGCATTCACTCTGGCATCTCTAATGCTGGCCGGGCATGCACTGGCAGAAGATGGTGTTGTTCACTTCGTCGGTGAAATTGTCGACACTACTTGTGAAGTTACCTCCGATACAGCCGATCAAATTGTCCCACTGGGTAAAGTCAGTAAAAATGCATTTTCAGGTGTAGGTAGTCTGGCGTCGCCACAGAAGTTCAGTATTAAGCTCGAAAATTGCCCGGCAACGTACACTCAAGCAGCCGTTCGTTTTGATGGTACAGAAGCGCCTGGCGGCGACGGCGACCTGAAAGTGGGTACGCCGCTTACAGCAGGCAACCCTGGTGATTTTACCGGTACAGGACAAGCGATTGCGGCAACCGGCGTTGGTATTCGTATTTTTAACCAGTCCGATAATTCGCAGGTTAAACTTTATAACGACTCTGCTTATACCGCTATCGATGCTGAAGGCAAGGCTGAAATGAAGTTTATTGCACGCTATGTGGCAACCAATGCGACCGTAACGGCTGGTACAGCGAACGCTGATTCACAATTTACTGTCGAATATAAGAAATAATTTATCAAGGGCCTTTTTATTCAGTTGGCTTTGGCCAGGGAGTCGTTATGTCCAGAAAAAGTTGTTTAATCAGGCTCTTTAAAACAACAGTTTCATGTAAGTTATTTACCGCGATTATACTCAGCGTTTTTTTAGGCCAACCAGCATTAACTTATGCAGGCGTTGTCATTGGTGGTACGCGGGTGGTTTACTTAAGTAATAATGCTGATAAATCTATTTCTGTATTTAGCAAAGAAGAAAAAATACCTTATCTCATCCAGGCTTGGGTAGATCCATTTAATAAAGAGGATAAAAGCAAAGCGCCGTTTACCGTTATTCCGCCAGTATCACGATTAGAACCTGCGCAAGAAAAAATATTACGCATTATTCACACCAAAGGTGTGTCATTGCCTGATGATCGCGAGTCAGTCTTCTGGCTGAATATTAAAAATATTCCGCCATCAGCGAGCAACAAAGCGACGAACTCGCTGGAAATAGCAGTAAAAACGCGTATCAAGCTGTTCTGGCGACCAGCAAATATCCGCCTTATTCCCGAAGATGCTGCGCCGAAAGTGAAATGGCGCCGGGAAGGGCGAAATCTGATAGCAGAGAATCCCAACCCAATTCATATCAGTGTGATGGATGTCATCGTTGATGGCCATGATGTGCCCCTCAATATGATCCGTCCTTTTGAAACGCTCACGTTACCTTTACCTGCTAATTCTGCGGGAGGCCAAATGACCTGGCGATTTATTAATGATTACGGCGCAGTCAGTGACCCGATAAAAATGACGCTGTAAGCAAGGGATAAGGATAGGCGTATTATGATGACGACCAGAATAGTGGTTGGCCTCACGGCAGGGACGTGTCTGATTTTCTCGCAAAACCTGATGGCCGAGGTCAGTGTATTCAATCCGGCGCTTCTGGAAATCGACCATCAATCCGGAGTCGATATTCGCCAGTTTAATCGGGCAAACCTGATGCCCCCAGGTGTTTATAGCGTTGATATTTTTATCAACGGTAAAATGTTTGAACGTCAGGATGTGACATTTGTTCAGGATAATCCAGATGCTGATCTGCACGCTTGCTTTATTGCCATTAAAAAAACACTGTCCTCCTTTGGCATAAAAGTTGATGCGCTCAAATCGTTCAATGATGTGGATGAGACGGTTTGCCTCGATCCTGCTCCACGTATTGAAGGCTCATCCTGGCAGTTTGACAGTGATAAATTACAGCTGAATATATCCATTCCCCAAATCTACATGGACGCGATGGCTTATGATTACATCAGCCCCACGCGTTGGGATGAGGGGATTAACGCGCTCACCATCAACTACGATTTTTCTGGTTCACATACACTACGTTCAGATTATGGTTCACAAGAGACAGATACCAGTTATCTCAATCTGCGCAATGGACTGAATATTGGACCGTGGCGGCTACGTAATTACAGTACTTTAAACACCAGCGATGGCCGTGCGGAATACAACTCCATTAGTACCTGGATACAGCGCGATATTGCCGCGTTAAGAAGCCAGATTATGATTGGTGATACGTGGACGGCGAGCGATATTTTCGACAGTACGCAAATTCGCGGCGCGCGTTTGTATACTGATAACGATATGCTACCCGCCAGCCAGAATGGCTTTGCTCCTGTGGTTCGTGGGATTGCAAAGTCCAACGCCACCGTCATCATTCGGCAGAATGGCTACGTGATTTATCAGTCTGCCGTTCCACAAGGTGCTTTTGAGATCACCGATCTCAACACCGCCAGTACAGGTGGCGATTTGGACGTAACCATCAAAGAAGAAGACGGTAGCGAACAACGATTCACCCAACCTTATGCTTCATTGGCGATTCTTAAACGTGAAGGTCAGACAGATGTTGATGTCAGCGTGGGTGAATTGCGCGATGAAGACGGATTTACACCGGACGTCCTTCAGGCGCAAATACTTCATGGTTTTTCCCACGGGATCACTTTATATGGAGGTATGCAGGCTGCTGAAAATTATGGTTCTGCAGCTCTGGGTGTCGGTAAAGATCTTGGCGCTTTGGGCGCAATTTCTTTCGATGTGACACATGCTCGTGCGAATTTTAGCCATGATGATACAGAAACGGGTCAGTCATATCGCTTTCTCTATTCAAAACGATTTGACGACACAGACACTAGCTTGCGCCTGGTTGGCTATCGTTACTCCACCGAGGGCTACTATACCCTCAATGAGTGGGCATCGCGGCGCAACAGCCCTGAAGACTTTTGGGAAACAGGTAACCGACGTAGTCGCGTGGAGGGAACGCTAACGCAGTCGTTGGGGAGAGATTATGGCAATTTATACCTGACATTAAGCCGGCAACAATACTGGCATACCGATGATGTCGAACGATTAATGCAATTTGGCTACAGCAGTAGCTGGAAGCGTCTCTCGTGGAACGTCTCCTGGAGTTATTCCAATACTGCCAGACAGGGGACGGGGAACAACCATGCCAGTGATAACACCAGTGAGCAGATCTACATGCTCTCTTTATCTGTTCCTTTATCGGGCTGGTGGGGTAATAGTTACGCCACCTATTCTGTTTCGCAAAACGATAATTCCGGTAGCTCACATCAACTCGGACTCAGCGGTACGGCGCTGGAAAGAAATAACCTTTCATGGAATTTAATGCAGTCCTATAACAGTCATGATGATGAGGTTGGCGGTAATATGTCCCTGACCTATGATGGCTCTTATGGCACGGTGAACGGCAGCTATAACTACAGCCAAAATTCCCAGAGGCTGAATTATGGTATCAGAGGGGGAATTCTGGCACACAGCGAAGGGGTAACGTTAAGTCAGGAGTTAGGTGAAACTATTGCTCTTGTTAAAGCACCTGGGGCCGCCGGGTTAGAAATAGATAATATGCGCGGTGCTGCGACGGACTGGCGCGGCTATACGGTCAAGACACAGCTAAACCCTTATGATGAAAATCGGGTAGCAATCAGCGATAACTATTTCTCGAAGTCGAATATAGAACTTGATAATACCGTCGTTACGATGGTTCCCACGCGTGGTGCAGTGGTTAAAGCGGAGTTTGTGACTCATGTGGGTTATCGCGTTCTCTTCAGAGTGTTAAATGCAAATGGTAAACCGGTACCTTTTGGAGCCATTGCTGCGATACAAGATGCAAGTTTGGCAGATTCAGGAATTGTCGGTGACCGTGGCGAACTTTATCTTTCTGGTCTACCAGAAAAAGGACAGGTTACGTTATCCTGGGGAGAAAACGCCTCAACAAAATGCATCTTCAATTATTCACTTTCGACACCAGAAAGTGAGAGCGGATTAATTGAACAGGGTGTGACATGTCATTAAAAGGATTTTTATGAACAAGTATATCAAACAGTGGTGCTTTGCTGTGTTTATGCTCTCGTTAAGTAGTGTAGCACTTGCAGCTCCTAAAGGTATCTGTACCCCTGATAATGGCGTATTTCACAGTACGCTTGATTTCTCGGGATATCTTATTACCGCGAACGAAAATAAGGTTGGAACGACATTTAACACCACTGTAACTAATGGATCCTCATATCCTGGACGCTGTCATTGTGATACTGGTAACGTAGGAGAATTCCCCTATATCTATTATACGTCAAAAATAAACCAGGCATTAACTTATGCTGGGGTTCACTCTAATATTAATTATTATGATCTTAATCCGAACCTTGATGTTGGGATTGCTATAGATATTCTTGGGGTTGGGTATGTGAATGCACCTTTTGAATATCATGCTAACAACCCGTCTGGTAATACAAAGTACAATTGCAACCGCATTGAACCTTTAAGTATATCTAGTGGGGCTAAAGCGATAGTATATTTTTATATCAAGAAGACATTTGCAGGAAAATTGATTATTCCTGAAACAAAGATAGTGACATTGTATGGAACAATTAGCCGTGACACCCCGGTGGATTACTCACAGCCGATGGCTGATGTTTATATTCGGGGCGATATTACAGCTCCGCAAAGTTGCGAAATAAATAATTTACAGCCAGTTTATTTTGATTTTAAAGAAATACCAGCTGCAGATTTTTCATCTGTTGTTGGAAGTGCGGTAACAACACATAAAATTACTAAAACGGTCACTATTGAGTGTGAAAACCTGGGGATACTGAATACCGATGATATCAGTACGTCTTTTTATGCTACCGAACCCAATACGGACAATTCAATGGTCGTAACTTCAAACTCTAACGTGGGGATAAAAATTTACGACAAAAATAATAAGGAAATCAAAGTGAACGGTGGTGAGTTGCCAACAGACATGGGTAAATCAACAGTGTATGGTGAAAAATCAGGTAGTGTAACTTTTTCAGCTGCTCCTGCGAGCCTTACTGGAGCTCGCCCAGCCCCGGGGCAATTTACTGCAACAGCGACGATAACTGTTGAGATTGTGCGCTAATAGGTCTGACAACGATTGTTCATCACATCGTTGTCATCTCACCCATTTCTTTATCACTTTTAAATGCATCATGACAAAAAGATGACATGTGGGATTTTCATCTTCACATTTAAAATCAGTAAGTTATTTGGTAATTCCTTTCTGTCATAAAAATGTCATATTCCTTACATATAACTGTCACCTGTTTGTCCTATTTTGCTTCTCGTAGCCAACAAACAATGCTTTATGAATCCTCCCAGGAGACATTATGAAAGTTATGCGTACCACCGTCGCAACTGTTGTCGCCGCGACCTTATCGATGAGCGCTTTCTCTGTGTTTGCAGAAGCAAGCCTGACAGGTGCAGGTGCAACCTTCCCTGCGCCGGTGTATGCCAAATGGGCTGACACTTACCAGAAAGAAACCGGTAATAAAGTTAACTACCAGGGTATCGGTTCTTCCGGTGGCGTAAAACAGATTATCGCTAATACCGTTGATTTTGGTGCCTCTGACGCGCCGCTGTCTGACGAAAAACTGGCTCAGGAAGGTCTGTTCCAGTTCCCGACCGTGATTGGCGGCGTGGTGCTGGCGGTTAACATTCCAGGGCTGAAGTCTGGCGAACTGGTGCTGGATGGTAAAACCCTCGGCGACATCTACCTGGGCAAAATCAAGAAGTGGGATGATGAAGCCATCGCCAAACTGAATCCGGGTCTGAAACTGCCTTCACAAAACATTGCTGTAGTACGCCGCGCAGATGGCTCCGGGACTTCCTTCGTCTTCACCAGCTACCTGGCGAAAGTGAACGAAGAGTGGAAAAACAACGTTGGTACTGGCTCTACCGTAAAATGGCCGATCGGTCTGGGCGGTAAAGGTAACGACGGTATCGCCGCGTTCGTTCAGCGTCTGCCGGGTGCAATTGGTTATGTTGAATATGCTTACGCGAAGCAGAACAACCTGGCGTACACCAAACTGATCTCCGCTGATGGTAAACCGGTTAGTCCGACCGAAGAAAACTTCGCTAATGCAGCAAAAGGTGCAGACTGGAGCAAAACCTTCGCTCAGGATCTGACCAACCAGAAAGGCGAAGATGCATGGCCTATTACCTCTACCACGTTCATTCTGATCCACAAAGATCAGAAGAAACCAGAACAAGGCACAGAAGTGCTGAAATTCTTCGACTGGGCGTACAAAACCGGGGCTAAACAGGCGAACGACCTGGATTACGCCAGCCTGCCGGATAGTGTAGTTGAACAGGTTCGCGCTGCGTGGAAGACCAATATTAAAGACAGTAGCGGTAAGCCGCTGTACTAATAAAACTCCAGGCCGGGTACGGTGTTTTACGCCGCATCCGGCATTACAAAATGACTTTGTAAACGCGTTTAACTGAAGAGTAACTTATGGCTGCAACCAAGCCTGCTTTTAACCCACCGGGTAAAAAGGGCGACATAATTTTCAGCGTGCTGGTAAAACTGGCGGCGCTGATTGTGCTATTGATGTTGGGTGGCATTATTGTCTCTCTGATCATCTCCTCCTGGCCGAGCATTCAGAAATTTGGTCTGGCTTTCCTCTGGACCAAAGAGTGGGATGCACCGAACGATATCTACGGGGCGCTGGTGCCGATCTACGGTACGCTGGTGACTTCGTTTATCGCGCTGCTGATCGCCGTCCCGGTGAGTTTCGGTATCGCCCTGTTCCTGACTGAGCTTGCGCCTGGCTGGCTGAAACGCCCGCTGGGTATCGCCATTGAGCTGCTGGCAGCCATTCCAAGTATCGTTTACGGCATGTGGGGCCTGTTTATCTTTGCGCCGCTATTCGCCGTTTACTTCCAGGAGCCGGTCGGCAATATCATGTCGAATATCCCGATTGTTGGCGCGCTGTTCTCTGGCCCCGCATTTGGTATCGGTATCCTCGCGGCAGGCGTGATCCTCGCCATCATGATTATTCCGTACATTGCGGCGGTAATGCGTGATGTGTTCGAACAAACCCCGGTGATGATGAAAGAGTCGGCCTACGGTATTGGCTGCACCACCTGGGAAGTTATCTGGCGTATCGTTCTTCCGTTCACCAAAAATGGTGTTATCGGCGGCATCATGCTGGGGCTGGGCCGCGCGCTCGGTGAAACCATGGCGGTGACCTTTATCATCGGTAACACCTACCAGCTCGACAGCGCCTCGCTGTATATGCCGGGCAACAGTATCACCTCTGCGCTGGCGAACGAATTTGCGGAAGCGGAATCCGGTCTGCACGTTGCCGCACTGATGGAACTGGGCCTGATCCTGTTTGTGATTACCTTCATCGTCCTCGCCGCATCGAAGTTTATGATTATGCGCCTGGCTAAGAATGAGGGGGCACGCTAATGGCTATGGTTGAAATGCAAACCACTGCGGCGCTGGCTGAATCTCGCCGCAAAATGCAGGCGCGTCGCCGCCTCAAAAACCGTATTGCGCTGACGCTCTCGATGGCGACGATGGCCTTCGGCCTGTTCTGGCTGATCTGGATTTTAATGTCCACCATCACTCGCGGTATCGACGGTATGTCGCTGGCGCTGTTCACTGAAATGACGCCGCCGCCCAATACGGAAGGTGGTGGTCTGGCGAACGCCCTGGCGGGTAGCGGGCTGTTAATTTTGTGGGCCACGGTATTCGGTACGCCGCTGGGCATTATGGCGGGGATTTATCTGGCGGAATATGGTCGTAAATCCTGGCTGGCAGAAGTGATTCGCTTCATTAACGACATTCTGCTCTCCGCGCCGTCGATTGTGGTTGGTCTGTTTGTTTACACCATCGTGGTGGCGCAGATGGAGCACTTCTCCGGCTGGGCGGGCGTGATTGCCCTGGCGCTGTTGCAGGTGCCGATTGTTATCCGCACCACCGAGAACATGCTGAAACTGGTGCCGGACAGCCTGCGTGAAGCGGCTTATGCGCTGGGTACACCGAAGTGGAAGATGATCTCCGCGATTACGCTGAAAGCGTCGGTGTCCGGGATCATGACCGGTATCCTGCTGGCGATTGCCCGTATTGCTGGTGAAACCGCGCCGCTGCTGTTTACCGCGCTCTCCAACCAGTTCTGGAGCACGGACATGATGCAGCCGATCGCCAACCTGCCGGTGACGATCTTTAAGTTTGCGATGAGCCCGTTTGCGGAATGGCAACAACTGGCCTGGGCCGGGGTATTGATTATTACCCTGTGCGTACTGCTGCTGAACATTCTGGCGCGCGTTGTTTTTGCGAAGAATAAACACGGTTAACACTTTGCCGGATGCGGCGTGAACGCCTTATCCGGCCTACGGTAAGCCTGATTAGCGAAGTGCATCAGGCACGATGAGGAAAAGATTGCAATGAGTATGGTTGAAACTGCCCCGAGTAAAATTCAGGTTCGTAATTTGAACTTCTACTACGGCAAATTCCATGCCCTGAAAAACATCAACCTGGATATCGCTAAAAACCAGGTTACGGCGTTTATCGGGCCGTCCGGCTGCGGTAAATCGACGCTGCTGCGTACCTTCAACAAAATGTTTGAACTGTACCCGGAGCAGCGTGCGGAAGGTGAAATTCTGCTTGATGGCGACAACATCCTGACCAACTCTCAGGATATCGCCCTGCTGCGTGCGAAAGTGGGCATGGTGTTCCAGAAACCGACGCCGTTTCCGATGTCCATCTACGACAACATCGCTTTTGGCGTTCGTCTGTTTGAGAAGCTCTCCCGTGCCGACATGGACGAGCGCGTGCAGTGGGCATTGACCAAAGCCGCATTGTGGAACGAAACCAAAGATAAATTGCACCAGAGCGGTTACTCTCTCTCTGGTGGTCAGCAACAGCGTCTGTGTATTGCGCGTGGTATCGCCATTCGCCCGGAAGTGCTGCTGCTCGACGAACCGTGTTCGGCGCTCGACCCTATCTCTACCGGGCGTATTGAAGAGCTGATCACCGAACTGAAGCAGGATTACACCGTGGTGATCGTCACCCACAACATGCAGCAGGCTGCGCGTTGTTCCGACCACACGGCGTTTATGTACCTGGGCGAATTGATTGAGTTCAGCAACACGGACGATCTGTTCACCAAGCCAGCGAAGAAACAAACAGAAGACTACATCACCGGTCGTTACGGTTGATTCAGGAGTGCGTTATGGACAGTCTCAATCTTAATAAACATATTTCCGGCCAGTTCAACGCCGAACTGGAAAGTATCCGCACGCAGGTGATGACCATGGGCGGCATGGTGGAGCAGCAGCTTTCTGATGCAATCACCGCGATGCATAACCAGGACAGCGATCTGGCGAAGCGCGTGATCGAAGGCGACAAGAACGTCAACATGATGGAAGTGGCGATCGATGAAGCCTGCGTGCGCATTATCGCCAAACGTCAGCCGACGGCGAGCGACCTGCGACTGGTTATGGTGATCAGTAAAACCATTGCCGAGCTGGAGCGTATTGGCGACGTGGCGGACAAAATCTGCCGTACTGCGCTGGAGAAATTCTCCCAGCAGCATCAGCCGTTGCTGGTAAGTCTGGAGTCGCTGGGCCGTCATACCATCCAGATGCTGCACGACGTGCTGGACGCGTTCGCGCGGATGGACATTGACGAAGCGGTACGTATTTATCGTGAAGATAAAAAAGTCGATCAGGAATACGAAGGTATTGTTCGTCAACTGATGACCTACATGATGGAAGATTCGCGTACCATTCCGAGCGTACTTACTGCGCTGTTCTGCGCGCGTTCTATCGAACGTATTGGCGACCGCTGCCAGAATATTTGTGAGTTTATCTTCTACTACGTGAAGGGGCAGGATTTCCGTCACGTCGGTGGCGATGAGCTGGATAAACTGCTGGCGGGGAAAGATAGCGACAAATAATTCACCAGACAAATCCCAATAACTTAATTATTGGGATTTGTTATATATAACTTTATAAATTCCTAAAATTACACAAAGTTAATAACTGCGAGCATGGTCATATTTTTATCAATAGCGCATTGCTATTTTCTCTGCACGCAATTAAATTAATTTCCGAACCTGGATGTTCGTTATAAAAACCATTAATAAATGACTGGATTGTTACTGCATTCGCAGGCAAAACCTGACATAACCAGAGAATACTGGTGAAGTCGGGTTTTTTTGTTTATAAAAAAGGTCCTTGCTATGAACATGCAAATCACCAAAATTCTCAACAATAATGTTGTGGTGGTTATTGATGATCAACAGCGGGAAAAAGTCGTCATGGGGCGCGGAATTGGCTTTCAAAAACGCGCTGGCGAAAGAATTAACTCAAGTGGAATAGAAAAAGAGTATGCCTTGAGCAGTCATGAACTGAACGGGCGATTAAGCGAACTCTTAAGTCATATTCCTCTTGAGGTGATGGCAACCTGTGATCGTATTATCTCTTTAGCGCAGGAGCGCTTGGGAAAATTACAGGACAGTATTTATATCTCGCTAACTGACCATTGCCAGTTTGCGATTAAACGCTTTCAGCAAAACGTGTTACTGCCCAACCCGCTGCTGTGGGATATCCAGCGGCTTTACCCGAAAGAGTTCCAGCTAGGGGAAGAAGCGTTAACCATTATTGATAAACGGTTGGGCGTGCAGTTACCGAAAGATGAAGTGGGCTTTATTGCCATGCATCTGGTCAGTGCCCAAATGAGCGGAAATATGGAGGATGTTGCAGGTGTCACGCAATTAATGCGCGAAATGCTGCAATTAATAAAATTTCAGTTCAGCCTTAATTACCAGGAAGAAAGCTTGAGTTATCAGCGACTGGTTACGCATCTGAAGTTTTTATCCTGGCGTATTCTTGGACATGCTTCAATTAACGATAGTGATGAGTCATTACAACAAGCAGTAAAACAAAATTACCCGCAAGCATGGCAATGTGCGGAGCGGATCGCCATTTTTATTGGTTTGCAGTATCAACGTAAAATCTCACCCGCAGAGATTATGTTTTTAGCCATAAATATAGAGCGCGTGCGCAAAGAACACTGAAATATTATTACTGAGTAAAGGATTGTTACCGCACTAAGCGGGCAAAACCTGAAAAAATTGCTTGATTCACGTCAGGCCGTTTTTTTCAGGTTTTTTTTTTGAGTTTTGCCGCAAAGCGGTAGAGGGCAAGTTATGACGGAGTTAGCCAGAAAAATAGTCGCAGGAGTCGGGGGCGCAGATAACATTGTGAGTCTGATGCATTGCGCAACGCGATTACGTTTTAAGTTAAAGGATGAAAGCAAAGCGCAAGCAGAGGTACTGAAAAAGACCCCCGGTATTATTATGGTGGTGGAAAGCGGTGGCCAGTTTCAGGTGGTCATAGGTAACCATGTGGCCGATGTCTTCCTGGCGGTTAACAGTGTGGCAGGCCTTGACGAAAAAGCGCAACAGGCACCGGAAAATGATGATAAAGGTAATCTGCTAAACCGCTTTGTTTATGTTATTTCAGGTATTTTTACGCCTCTGATCGGTTTGATGGCGGCAACCGGGATCCTGAAAGGTATGCTGGCTCTGGCGCTCACTTTTCAGTGGACGACCGAACAAAGTGGTACTTATTTAATTTTATTCAGCGCCAGTGATGCCTTGTTTTGGTTCTTCCCGATAATCCTGGGATACACCGCGGCGAAACGCTTCGGCGGTAATCCATTTACTGCCATGGTGATTGGTGGAGCGTTAGTGCATCCATTAATTCTGACTGCTTTCGAGAACGGGCAAAAAGCGGATGAGCTGGGGCTGGATTTCCTGGGTATTCCGGTCACATTGTTGAATTACTCGTCATCGGTTATTCCCATTATTTTTTCTGCCTGGTTGTGCAGCATTCTGGAACGCCGACTTAATGCGTGGTTACCGTCGGCAATCAAAAATTTCTTCACACCATTGCTATGTCTGATGGTTATCACACCCGTCACCTTTCTGCTGGTGGGGCCGCTATCAACCTGGATAAGCGAACTGATTGCCGCCGGTTATCTCTGGCTTTATCAGGCGGTTCCTGCATTTGCAGGCGCGGTAATGGGCGGCTTCTGGCAAATCTTCGTCATGTTCGGACTGCACTGGGGCCTGGTGCCGCTGTGTATCAATAACTTCACCGTGCTGGGCTACGACACCATGATCCCGCTGTTAATGCCCGCCATTATGGCGCAGGTCGGGGCGGCGCTCGGCGTCTTCCTCTGCGAACGCGATGCGCAGAAAAAAGTGGTGGCGGGATCAGCGGCGTTGACGGGCCTGTTTGGTATCACCGAACCAGCGGTATATGGCGTTAATCTGCCGCGTAAGTACCCCTTTGTTATCGCCTGTATCAGTGGGGCTTTGGGGGCCACCATCATTGGCTACGCGCAAACGAAAGTGTACTCCTTTGGTTTGCCAAGTATTTTCACCTTCATGCAAACCATCCCGTCAACGGGAATTGATTTCACCGTCTGGGCCAGCGTTATTGGCGGTGTCATTGCCATCGGTTGCGCATTTGTCGGTACGGTGATGCTTCATTTCATCACCGCTAAACGTCAGCCAGCGCAGGGTGCCCCGCAAGAGAAAACACCAGAGGTTATTACACCACCTGAGCAGGGCGGTATCTGTTCACCGATGACGGGAGAGATTGTGCCGCTCATTCACGTCGCTGATACCACGTTTGCCAGTGGCCTGTTGGGTAAAGGTATCGCCATTCTGCCCTCGGTTGGTGAAGTGCGTTCTCCGGTTGCGGGTCGAATTGCTTCGTTGTTCGCCACATTACACGCCATTGGCATTGAGTCAGATGATGGTGTGGAGCTCCTGATTCATGTCGGTATCGACACCGTAAAACTGGACGGCAAATTCTTTTCCGCTCACGTCAACGTGGGTGACAAGGTCAATACAGGCGATCGGCTGATTTCTTTTGATATCCCTGCTATTCGCGAGGCCGGATTTGATCTGACGACGCCGGTATTAATCAGTAATAGCGATGATTTTACGGACGTATTACCCCACGGCACGGCGCAGATAAGCGCAGGTGAACCGCTGTTATCCATCATTCGCTAACGATAAAAGAAGTTAATTATGAAAGCATTTCCAGAAACATTTCTTTGGGGTGGCGCAACAGCTGCCAATCAGGTGGAAGGTGCCTGGCAGGAAGATGGCAAAGGGATCTCGACCTCAGATTTACAGCCTCATGGCGTAATGGGAAAAATGGAACCGCGCATCCTGGGGAAAGAGAATATCAAAGATGTCGCCATCGATTTTTATCACCGTTACCCGGAAGATATCGCGTTATTTGCCGAGATGGGCTTCACCTGTCTGCGTATTTCCATTGCCTGGGCGCGAATTTTCCCTCAGGGCGACGAAGTCGAACCGAATGAAGCGGGGTTAGCGTTTTACGATCGGCTGTTTGATGAAATGGCGCAGGCGGGGATCAAGCCGCTGGTAACGTTATCCCATTACGAAATGCCATATGGGCTGGTGAAAAACTACGGCGGTTGGGCTAATCGAGCGGTCATCGATCACTTCGAGCATTACGCCCGCACGGTCTTTACTCGCTACCAACATAAAGTGGCGTTATGGCTGACGTTTAATGAAATCAACATGTCGTTACACGAGCCATTCACGGGCGTGGGGCTGGCAGAAGAGAGTGGCGAGGCGGAAGTTTATCAGGCTATCCACCATCAACTGGTTGCCAGTGCGCGGGCAGTTAAAGCCTGTCATAGCCTGCTCCCCGAAGCGAAAATCGGCAATATGCTTCTCGGTGGGCTGGTTTACCCCCTCACCTGCCAGCCACAGGATATGTTGCAGGCCATGGAAGAGAACCGGCGCTGGATGTTCTTTGGTGATGTTCAGGCGCGTGGCCAGTATCCCGGCTATATGCAGCGTTTCTTCCGCGACCACAATATCACCATTGAGATGACTGAAAGTGACGCAGAAGATTTAAAACATACCGTCGATTTCATCTCTTTTAGTTATTACATGACTGGTTGTGTTTCCCACGACGAAAGCATTAATAAAAATGCGCAGGGCAACATACTGAATATGATCCCCAATCCGCATCTGAAAAGTTCAGAGTGGGGGTGGCAAATTGATTCGGTTGGATTACGGGTTCTGTTAAATACGCTTTGGGATCGTTATCAAAAACCGTTATTTATTGTCGAGAACGGATTAGGCGCAAAAGACAGCGTTGAAGCGGATGGTTCGATACAGGACGATTATCGAATTGCCTATTTAAACGATCACCTGGTACAGGTAAATGAAGCGATTGCCGATGGTGTGGATATTATGGGGTACACCAGTTGGGGGCCAATTGATTTAGTCAGTGCATCTCATTCACAAATGTCTAAGCGCTACGGCTTTATTTATGTGGATCGTGATGATAATGGCGAAGGAAGCCTCACAAGAACGCGTAAGAAAAGCTTCGGATGGTATGCAGAAGTGATCAAAACGCGGGGGCTGTCATTAAAAAAATAACCAATAAAGCACCTTAATTATCGTCGCATTCAGAACAGTCTGGATGCGATACGTTAATTCTTTCTTTGCACCATAAAGGGATATTATGTTTAGACGAAATCTTATTACCTCTGCCATCTTATTAATGGCACCGTTAGCCTTTTCTGCACAATCATTGGCTGAATCATTAACGGTGGAACATCGCCTTGAGTTATTAGAAAAAGCGTTAAGAGAAACGCAAAGCGAACTCAAAAAGTATAAAGATGAAGAGAAGAAAAAATATACGCCAGCGACGGTGAATCGTAGCGTAAGTACGAATGATCAAGGGTATGCCGCCAATCCGTTCCCGACCAGTAGTGCCGCAAAACCTGATGCTGTACTGGTCAAAAATGAAGAGAAAAATGCCAGTGAGACAGGCTCGATTTATTCTTCCATGACTCTGAAAGATTTCAGTAAGTTTGTGAAAGATGAAATTGGCTTTAGTTACAACGGCTATTACCGTTCTGGTTGGGGGACCGCCTCTCATGGTTCACCTAAATCATGGGCGATTGGTTCTCTGGGCCGCTTTGGTAACGAATACTCCGGCTGGTTTGATTTGCAGTTAAAACAACGTGTCTACAACGAAAACGGCAAACGGGTTGATGCCGTTGTGATGATGGATGGTAACGTTGGTCAGCAGTACTCTACCGGCTGGTTTGGCGATAACGCCGGTGGCGAGAACTTTATGCAGTTCTCCGATATGTACGTTACCACCAAAGGTTTCCTGCCCTTTGCGCCAGAGGCTGATTTCTGGGTGGGTAAACACGGTGCGCCGAAAATTGAAATCCAGATGCTGGACTGGAAAACGCAGCGTACTGATGCCGCAGCGGGTGTAGGTCTGGAAAACTGGAAAGTCGGTCCGGGTAAAATTGATATCGCGCTGGTTCGCGAAGATGTCGATGATTACGATCGCAGCCTGCAAAACAAACAGCAGATTAATACCAATACTATTGATTTACGCTATAAAGATATCCCGTTATGGGATAAAGCGACCTTAATGGTGAGTGGTCGTTATGTCACGGCAAACGAAAGCGCATCGGAAAAAGATAATCAGGATAATAACGGCTATTATGACTGGAAAGATACCTGGATGTTCGGCACATCTTTAACGCAGAAATTTGATAAAGGTGGCTTCAACGAATTCTCCTTCCTGGTTGCGAATAACTCTATCGCCAGTAACTTTGGCCGTTATGCTGGCGCAAGTCCATTTACCACCTTTAATGGTCGTTATTATGGTGATCACACCGGCGGAACAGCAGTTCGTCTGACCTCGCAGGGCGAAGCCTATATCGGCGATCATTTTATTGTGGCTAACGCGATTGTTTACTCCTTCGGTAACGATATTTATAGCTACGAAACAGGCGCACACTCTGATTTCGAATCTATTCGTGCGGTTGTTCGCCCGGCCTATATTTGGGACCAATATAACCAGACAGGTGTTGAACTGGGCTATTTCACCCAGCAAAACAAAGATGCGAATAGTAATAAATTTAATGAGTCTGGTTATAAAACCACGCTCTTCCATACCTTTAAAGTCAATACCAGTATGTTGACCTCGCGTCCGGAAATTCGTTTCTACGCCACGTATATCAAAGCCCTGGAAAACGAACTGGATGGCTTCACCTTCGAAGACAATAAAGACGACCAGTTTGCTGTCGGTGCCCAGGCTGAAATCTGGTGGTAATGGAACTTAATGAAAGGAATATTACGATGAATATAAAAATTGCTGCTTTAACGCTGGCTATTGCCAGCGGTATTTCTGCTCAGTGGGCCATAGCAGCGGATATGCCAGCCAGCCCGGCACCCACTATCCCGGTGAAACAGTATGTGACTCAGGTCAATGCCGATAACAGCGTGACCTTTCGCTACTTTGCCCCTGGGGCAAAAAATGTCTCTGTAGTGGTGGGTGGTCCGGTTCCGGACAATATTCACCCGATGACCAAAGACGAAGCAGGAGTCTGGTCGTGGCGCACACCTATCCTGAAAGGCAACCTGTACGAGTATTTTTTCAATGTTGATGGTGTACGCAGCATTGATACAGGCACCGCAATGACTAAGCCTCAGCGCCAGGTTAACTCCAGTATGATTCTGGTGCCAGGCAGTTATCTGGATACGCGTTCTGTTGCGCATGGTGATTTGATCGCCATAACTTACCACTCCAACGCATTGCAATCTGAACGTCAGATGTATGTCTGGACCCCGCCAGGATACACCGGCATGGGCGAGCCTTTGCCAGTGCTCTATTTCTATCACGGTTTTGGTGATACCGGACGTTCCGCTATCGATCAGGGGCGTATCCCGCAAATCATGGATAACCTGCTGGCTGAAGGGAAAATTAAACCGATGCTGGTGGTGATCCCGGATACCGAAACCGATGCGAAGGGCATTATTCCCGAAGATTTCGTTCCTCAGGAAAGACGTAAAGTCTTTTATCCGCTGAATGCTAAAGCGGCAGATCGCGAACTGATGAACGATATTATCCCGCTGATTAGCAAGCGTTTTAATGTCCGTAAAGATGCCGATGGTCGCGCGCTGGCAGGGCTTTCACAAGGCGGGTACCAGGCGCTGGTTTCCGGAATGAATCATCTGGAAAGCTTTGGCTGGCTGGCCACATTCAGTGGTGTTACCACGACAACCGTACCGGATGAATGTGTCGCGGCCCGGCTGAACGATCCGGCAGCTATTAACCAGCAACTACGTAATTTTACTGTGGTCGTTGGTGATAAAGATGTCGTAACCGGCAAGGATATCGCCGGGCTGAAAACTGAGCTTGAGCAGAAAAAAATTAAGTTTGATTACCAGGAATATCCCGGCCTGAACCATGAAATGGATGTCTGGCGGCCTGCCTATGCAGCCTTCGTACAGAAATTATTTAAATAAAATAAGGCATTAAGATGAAATTAATCATTACCGAAGATTACCAGGAAATGAGCCGTGTCGCGGCACACCATCTGCTTGGTTATATGTCGAAGACGCGTCGTGTTAACCTGGCAATTACCGCCGGTAGCACGCCCAAAGGCATGTATGAATACCTCACCACCCTGGTTAAAGGTAAGCCCTGGTACGATAACTGCTATTTCTATAATTTCGATGAAATTCCCTTTCGTGGCAAAGAGGGAGAAGGCGTAACGATTACCAATCTGCGTAATCTGTTTTTCACCCCTGCGGGGATCAAAGAAGAGAATATCCAGAAGCTCACTATTGATAACTACCGCGAGCATGATCAGAAACTGGCGCGTGAAGGCGGCCTGGATTTGGTGGTGCTGGGATTAGGTGCAGATGGTCATTTTTGTGGCAATTTGCCGAATACGACCCATTTCCATGAGCAAACCGTGGAGTTCCCGATCCAGGGAGAGATGGTTGATATTGTGGCGCATGGTGAGTTGGGCGGCGACTTTTCGTTAGTGCCTGACAGCTACGTGACGATGGGGCCGAAAAGCATCATGGCGGCGAAAAACTTGCTGATAATTGTCAGTGGCGCAGGTAAAGCGCAGGCACTGAAAAATGTGCTGCAAGGTCCGGTTACCGAAGATGTTCCAGCTTCCGTGTTGCAGCTGCATCCTTCGCTGATGGTAATCGCTGATAAAGCCGCTGCCGCAGAATTAGCGCTCGGTTAAGCTGAAGAAATAAGGCCGGATGCATGAATTACGCTCCGGCCTGTTCTCATTATTTAAATAACTACGAAAAATCACCCCACAGTCTCAGCTTGCCGCAGTGGAGACAGCGGAAGAGATAACCCTGACAATCACCACGCTTTTGCAGGCATTTAGCTAGATCAGAATTTCTAATACCGAAATTCTCACAATCTTCTTCAAGGTTGGCAAATTCATCGAGGCGATCTTTTATATCATTCCAGCCCACATAGCCGATAAAAGCACAGAAATCGCCACAATGCGCAAGCCAGAATTCCTGTTGCCATCCATGATAACCTGGCGTGCGTTCAACCAACTCTTTCAGCATTTCATCAGGATATGTGTTCTTAATACCGGCAAATTCGTCCTCTTCATCATACTCAAATTCAACACCTTCTATGCTGGCATCATCCTGAAAACTACCTGCAAACTTTTCAGCAGCAGAACCGTCCGCAATACACCACGGACAGAGATGTTCAACTTCATCAACGCAATAAAAGGGACCCGAGTAATAAACTGACGTCTGTTGTTCACAGCAATCGCACTCTACGGTTTTATCCTGTTCAAATGCGCCTGTTTCCAGTGGCTTGGGATGATATTTGAATTGGGGTAACGGCCTGATATTTTGAGTCATAGTAACATCCTGTCTGCTTTTGAGTAGCCCAAAGATAAAGTATCCCGCTTAACTTAAAGAGTCTGTTTCAGGACATGAAATATCCAATCCGGGCAGACGGGTAATGATTCTGCTCATCACCACACCTGCCAGCAATGCAGGAATGATGCGGACAACGAGACTGTCACCAGAAAGAATGTTTTCAAACAACTCCGAGGAAGCCATGCCCTTAATATGTACAATAACTGCACAATAGATCTCGGTGATAACGACGCCACCTATGCCACCAGCCAGACAACGATAATTTTTCTGTGACCCGATCTTTTCCGGCAGACAGGCGGCCATCACGCCGGTTAACAATGCAGGAATAGCTCCCGTAGTAATCGACAATAAGAGAAACAATGGAAGTACCTGTATTATTACCAAAAGAACCAGCGGTTCTTTTGCGAAGAATATGTAGAGGACAAGAAACAGAACACCAATTAACGGTCCTAAAACCGCAAAATAAAGTCCGTGATGTATTACCCGACGTGAAACAGACATATCAAACTCCCTTTACTTACCTTTGAGCGCCAATTTAAGCGGGGTAAGTGAAGGGAGTGTGAAGAACTATGCCGTAATATCCCAACCACGCGCTTTCCACAGTTCCGGTAACTGCGAAAGATGGGTAAAGGTGGTGACTTTCGGGTGAACGATCGGCTTATTGTGCGGGTCGGCGCAGAAGTAGAACACTTCCATACCTGCGTCGATACCAGATTGCGCACCGGCAACTGAGTCATCAACCAGAATGCAGTTTTCTACATTTACATTCATCGCTTTTGCCGCATGGAACATTAACGCCGGGTCTGGCTTCCAGCGCTGAATATCGTAGCCGCTGAACAGTTTATCCGGGAAGTAGTGCAACATATTCAGCTTGCCCATAGAATGCTGCATTTTGTTATTTGGGCCGTTAGATACCACACACATTGGCGCAGTGATCGCTGACAGGAGCGCTCCAGCCCCTTCGATGGCTTCCAGTTCTGAATCGAACAGCCGAGCGACTTCTGCACGGTAAACGTGTTCAGCTTCTGTTTTCGCTAACGTAACACCATGTTCAAGGGAAACAATATCGATAATTTCGTACAGTTTTACACCTTTGAAACGTTTGAATACCTCTTCAGGATCGAGCGTAATACCAAATTCCTGAAACATCGTTACATATGCGCGGGAGCAAATGACTTCACTGTCGACCAGCGTACCGTCGCAGTCGAAAAATACCGCTTCTATCTGGGACATGTCTTTCCTTTATCGTTAGTTTAACGTTTTCGTCATGCCAATTCGCATGACGCAATCGTTGCCGTATAAGCAAATACAATGAAAAAAAGTTATCTTCAGCCGTCCATATTGTCTCATTTTGGTATACGATAGCGACGGATTTTCCCTCCTTGTTCGGAAATAGATAATGAGTCAACAACACACAACCCAGGCTTCTGGCCAGGGGATGCTGGAACGCGTGTTTAAACTGCGCGAACATGGCACGACGGCACGGACCGAAGTGATCGCCGGTTTTACCACCTTCCTGACGATGGTTTACATCGTTTTTGTTAACCCGCAAATTCTTGGCGTTGCTGGCATGGATACCAGCGCCGTCTTCGTTACTACCTGTCTGATTGCTGCATTCGGCAGTATTATGATGGGACTGTTTGCTAACCTGCCAGTTGCACTGGCACCCGCTATGGGCCTGAATGCATTCTTCGCTTTTGTCGTTGTACAGGCTATGGGCTTGCCGTGGCAAGTCGGGATGGGCGCAATCTTCTGGGGCGCGATTGGTCTGCTGTTACTGACGATTTTCCGCGTTCGTTACTGGATGATTGCTAACATTCCGGTAAGTCTGCGTGTGGGCATCACCAGCGGTATCGGTCTGTTCATTGGTATGATGGGACTGAAGAATGCAGGTGTGATTGTCGCTAACCCGGAAACGCTGGTCAGCATCGGTAACCTGACTTCTCACAGCGTGCTGCTGGGGATCCTCGGCTTCTTCATCATTGCTATTCTGGCCTCGCGCAACATTCACGCGGCGGTGCTGGTTTCCATCGTGGTGACAACGCTGCTGGGCTGGATGCTGGGTGATGTCCACTACAATGGCATCGTTTCTGCGCCGCCGAGCGTAATGACTGTCGTGGGCCATGTAGATTTAGCCGGGTCGTTTAACCTCGGGCTGGCAGGGGTGATTTTCTCTTTCATGCTGGTCAACCTGTTTGACTCCTCCGGTACGCTGATTGGCGTGACCGATAAAGCAGGCCTGGCGGATGAGAAGGGTAAATTCCCGCGCATGAAGCAGGCGCTGTATGTCGACAGTATCTCTTCCGTGACCGGTTCGTTTATCGGTACTTCTTCCGTTACGGCTTATATTGAGTCCTCTTCCGGCGTATCGGTTGGCGGTCGTACCGGTCTGACGGCAGTGGTTGTTGGTCTGCTGTTCCTGCTGGTTATCTTTCTGTCGCCGCTGGCGGGAATGGTGCCAGGCTACGCTGCAGCTGGCGCGTTGATCTACGTTGGCGTGTTGATGACCTCAAGTCTTGCTCGCGTGAACTGGCAGGATCTTACTGAATCTGTTCCGGCGTTTATTACCGCCGTGATGATGCCGTTCAGCTTTTCGATTACCGAAGGTATTGCGCTGGGCTTTATCTCCTACTGCGTGATGAAGATTGGTACCGGGCGTCTGCGTGACCTTAGCCCGTGCGTAATCATCGTTGCGCTGATGTTTATCCTGAAGATTGTATTTATCGACGCTCACTAAAATCGATAGCGCATTAAAAACCCGCCATGCATGATTACTGGCGGGTTTTTTATTTAGATCTTAACTCGCTGAATAAACTCACCAAATGCGGTCAATTGCCCGGTCAGGTGGTCCAGCGTACCCTGATCAATCACTTCTCCGGTTTGCGGATCAACTTTGTTCTGAATCACGCCGCCCATAAATTCCGGCTTGTTCATCACCATTGCATCGAGGAAAACCAGAATCTGGCGCAGGTGATACTGACAGCGCGCGCCGCCAATCACGCCCATTGAGCTGGTCTGAATCAACACCGGTTTACCTGCCAGCGGTTGATCCGGCAGGCGGGAAAGCCAGTCGATGGCATTTTTCAGCCCACCCGGTACCGAGTAGTTATATTCCGGCGTGACGATCACCACACCGTCAGCCTGACGGATCTGTTCCGCCAGAGCTTCAACCGTTGCTGGAAAACCGTCTTCCTGCTGTACGTCAGCGTCATACAGAGGAATGTCGGCAATGGAAGGTAACGCATTGACTTCCATGCTTGCCGGAGCAATTTTCGGCAGGGTACGTGCAACCATGCCATTAAATGAGCCTTTGCGCAGGCTCCCCAGTAACGTAACCACCTGCAATTTTTCAGACATGATGACTCCTGTGGTTGTCTATCAATTTGGCGAAAAAGCCTTCACGGTAGAGAGCTGGGCAAAACGCATCATCCGGCTGGTAGGATTGTTGGCGCGGCTGTGAATATCCGGCAGGCTTTTCCAGCCGTGTTTGCCATCTAACTCCCAGACACTGAGCTTTTCAATCGTGGGCGTGACCGCCACGGACCACACCAGCACGTCTTCCGCGTCGCATAACGCTTCTACATGATTTACATGAGCACATTTCAGGCGTCCGGCAATGGGCAGCAGCTGCAGATCGCGCGGATCGTCATTCAAAACATCACCGGTTAGTTTTAGCACGCTTCGGCGCAGCGTGATGAGCTGCGCCCGCGCTTCGTTAGGATCGTTTTGTTTACTGATCCATAGCGATTCATTGCTTGAAAAGGTGTGGTTATCGGGCGCGTGTGGGCTATGAAACCCGCGCGTCGCACGCTGTAGTTCCATATCGAGGCCACATTCACCTTCGGTTGTTAACGCCACGCCAACCATATTCCCGGCATAGGAAATAGAAAACGAAGGCAAATTTTTATCGCTGAAAACCGGTTTACCTTTCGGCAGGGTGACAATTTCCGGCAATTCGCCAATGCCATACAGCATGAACATCAGTTCTGCGAGTAAACCTCTGGACGCCAGAAAACGGCTTTGACGATGAAGGGGAATGTTTCGGGCTTCTTGATGACACTGGGAGGGGAGACGAACAGAAATCAGATGTCCTTCCGTTAAAATCCCTCGGGCAAAGTGAGTCGCCATTTTTCGCTCCATGCTTAATGGTCCATTATGAATACAAGAGTAATCATTTACTGGAATGATGGACAGACTAAAGCGGCTAAAAGTTCGATTCAGACAAGCTTATTACAACTTTTTTACATTTTATTGTGAAATTGGGTCGCGTTTCATACGATTCGGTTATGCCATCGACGCGTAAAGGTTTTTAATGGTTTCCCGTAACCAGACGATCTTCGGATTATGGCTGTTCCGTTTATGCCACAGCAGGGTAAAAGGAACTTCCAGCTTTTTTTGCTGGCTTTCGTCAAACGGGAGAGGAAGAGCAACCAACGGCAGTTGATGGAGTTGATTGTAGTACTGACAGTAGCGCGGCGCGGTCGCCAGTAGCAGATTGTCGGGTTGCGCTGCCATAAACAGTGACTGCTCAAATTCCGGCAGGCTCATAGCAATCGTGCGTTCGCGCCCCAGCTCCTGTAACACATTGTCCAGCGCCCAGGTGTCGCTCTGTTCCCAGCAAATGCTGATATGCGGATAACGTAAAAAGGTGTCCAGATTCCACGTTTCATGCAGTGCCGGATGATCTTTGCGTAACCAGACGCAGGGTACATCACTAAACAGCACTTCATAATCAATGGCTAACGGTAGCGAGCTTAACAGCTCCCGCGAGCGAGGATGGCTTTCGCGACCGGAAAAACCAATATCCACTTCACCACGAGTAATGGCATCTAAGGAATCGTAATCCCAGTTACGTAGTTTGATGGTCGCCTGCGGGTAACGTTGGTAGATCCGTTTCGACAGCGCATTAAGCATGATCATCATCAGCGGCGATTCCGCCGCCAACTCAAACTTCAGGCCGCGCGGTGTCTGGTGGTGCGGTTTATCCAGCAGCAGATTGCTCATTTGCATCCATTCCGCCAGATTTTGCTCCATGCTGACCATTAGCGGTGTGGGCGACAGGCCCAGCGGTGAGTTCACAAAGAGCGGGTCGTCAAACCACGCTCTTAACTTTGCCAGCGACTTACTCACCGCTGAAGGGGTCACGTTCATCCGCTTCGCCGCTTTGGTCACGCTGCGCTCCTGCATCAGCAGTTGCAGACAGAGCAGCAGATTGAGATCAAGCGTGGTGATGGATTTCTTCATGAGCGGCAACGGGGCGTCCAGGCGCGACGAACATAATCAGCAACAGGCTCACTATGCTACAGGCAATCAGAATCCCGATCAGCATATTCCATGCGCCGATACCAACCACCGCTGCCAGCCAAATCCACAGTGACGAACCGCAAACCTGCGCAATACCTAAGGTCGAGCTGGCTACGCCCGCGCGTAATGAAAATGGTCCTAACGCCTGACTCATCGCTACGCCAAAACCTACCGAGAAACCGGCGCAAATCAGCGTGATACCAAACAGAGAAACCGCATGGGAAGGTGAAACGGCAAGGGTGATCCCCGCTGCAAGGAATAACACCTGCGAGGTGATCATCAACGTACGTGGCTTAAAAATTCCCAGCGCAAATGGCGTGGAGAATGAAACGGTCATGCTGACGCCAGCAGTCAACGCCATAATGGTGGCGTATTCTCCGCGCTCAAAACCCATGATTTCCATCAGCAATACCGGCGATGTATTGACGAAAGTGAGGATCACCGAAACGCTGAGGGTGGTGATAACAACACGGCTGAGGAAAAAACGGTTAAGCAGCGACTCGCTATTTTCTCGTGGTTTGTCCGAAGCTGCGGGGGCCGCAGGGCGCGTTTCTTTTAAAATAAACAAAGACAACATCAGTACCGCGATGCCCATCATTGCCATCGCCCAGAACAGACTCTGCCACGGGAATTTAAGCATAATCAGATGTCCGAGCACTGGCGCTAACACCGGAATGATGCAGGTAATACCGTTGAGTAATGACAGCACTTTTGCCCGACGTCGATCATCCAGCGTGTCGCGCAAAATGGCGAACGCCACCACGTAACAACAGCCCGCGCCCAACCCCTGTAGAAAGCGCCCTGCAAGAAATAACGTGCTGGTTTCAGCCAGTGAACAGAACACCGAGGCGATAATAAATAGCGCCGCGCCGGGGATGGCGACCGGCTTTCTCCCTGAACGATCGGCCACTTTACCGGCAAATAACATCGCAGCTGCCATCCCAGCCAGATAAACAGAGAACGCAATATGCAACTGCGCTTCGCTGGCATTGAGATCGGCGGCGATGCGCGGTAAACCAACGAGGTACATATCAATCCCGGCGGGATAAAGTAAAACTAGGGCAAAACTACAAATCAAAAAGCGGGACATGGGCTAAAGCGTCCTGATAGTAAGGTGACGCAAAGCATACGTGGTGAAGGAGAATCAGGCGAGTTGCCATTTGGACATAAGTGATTTCCTGACAGGCAAGAAGCCAGCGAAATGGCTGGCTTCCTGAAGGATTTAGCCAAATTTAGGTAACACGTTAAAGACGTTACCGAACCAGCATAAAATTACGGTTATACCAAAGAGAATGACAATCGCCGGAATAAGATTACCGCCCCAGACCGTGAACATCTGATTGGGAAACTTCTTGCGAGCTTTGATTGCCAGCACTGCGGGAATAATGACCGCCCAGATGGTGGCGCACAGTCCGGCACCGCCGATCCCGTAAATAAAGCCGTTCGGGAAGATCAGATACAACAACGCGGGTGGCAGGAAGGTTAACAGCACGGTTTTGAAACGCCCGCCGTGGGAGTTATCAATCTTAAACAGATCCGCCAGATAATCGAACAATCCCAGCGTGACACCAAAGAACGAACTGGCAACAGCTAAGTTGGAGAACACCAGCAGGCAAAACTCGATAATCCCATGCTGTTTGGTGCCGAGGAACGATTTCACCAGCGAATCAACGTTGCCGCCTGAGGAGATTATCGCCTTAAAGCTTTCGCGCGGAATATTCCCCATCGTGCAATAGAGCCAGAAGAGATAAATCACCAGCGCCAGCAGCGAACCAAATACCACGCTTTTGATTAACTTATCTTTGCGTTTTCCATAGCAAATAATCAGGCTGGGAATATTGCCGTGGAAACCAAATGACGCCAGACACACCGGCAAAGCCATAAAGATATACGGGAAGTAAGACGTTCCCGCAGTGGTGCTGGTGGCATCGCGCAGGATGGAGTAATCGACCTGGAAGAAGAAAGAACCAAACACGATCACAAAGGAGATAATCTTCAGCCCGAGGAACAATGAGGTAATGCGACTGGCGGCTAACGAACTTATCCACAATACGCTGGCAACGAAAATGGCTGTGCAGATCCCGACAATACGTGGATTAGCGTGATAGCCCAAATTCATTGATATCGTTTCACTAATGATCGCACCATTAGCAGAGATATAGGCATAAGTGAGGATATAGAGAACGAAGGCAACGGTAATACCGCTGATAATGTTCCAGGTGTTACCGATTAAATCTTTGGTGATGGTGTTAAAACTGGAGCCGACAGGATAATTTAAATTTGCTTCTAATAACAATAACCCGGAATGAAGCATTGAAAACCAGGCAATGATAAGGATAAAGGCACCCCAGAAAAACCAGGCACCGGCAAGATCAACAGGTAAAGCAAACATACCTCCACCAATTACTGTACCTGCTATAACCATAACACCCCAAAATGCAGAGTGCTTTTTTTCAGCTTGATCAGTCATGATGCCACCTTTAGAGGAAGGCTATTTTTGTTATTGAGGATGTAGGGTAAGAGAGTGGCTAACATCCTTATAGCCACTCTGTAGTATTAATTAAACTTCTTTCAGTTTTGCGGTGAAGTGACGCAATACTTTTGGTTCGTAGGTAAAGGTTAATCCTTTAATATTCGCCGCGTTCTCTTTCACATGTTTAAAGGCTTCAATAATGAAGTCCATATGTGTTTGAGTATATGTTGCGCGCGGAATGGTTAAACGCAGCAGTTCAGCCGGGCATGGCAGTTGTTTACCGGTTTTCGGATCGCGGCCTAACAGGAAAGAGCCAATTTCTACCGCACGGATACCGGCGACTTTATACAGCTCGCACGCCAGCGCCTGTGCCGGGAACTGGTCTGCCGGGATATGCGGCAGCAGTTTACCGGCATCAACGAATGCCGCGTGACCGCCCGCCTGCTGGCAGACAACGCCAATCTCTTCCAGACCATCGACCAGATACTGTACCTGCGCGATACGATAAGCCAGCCAGTCGAGATTCATGCCGTCATACAGACCTACCGCCAGACGCTCCATCGCGCCGCCTTCCAGGCCGCCATATGTCGGGAACCCTTCCTGCACCACGCAAAGGGTTCTGCACTCGGTGTACACATCAAAGAAGCTGTCGTCTTTCATGCACAGCAAGCCGCCCATCGGTACCATCGCATCTTTCTTGGCGGACATCGCCAGCATATCGGCATATTTGTAGGTTTCGCGGGTGATCTGCTCGATGGTCCAGTCTTTGTATTCTGCTTCACGCTGCTTGATGAAATAGGCGTTTTCAGCAAAGCGTGCGGAGTCCATTACCACCGGAATATCGTATTTCTTCGCGATGCTGTACATCGCTTTTAAGTTTGCCAGTGAAACCGGCTGACCACCTGCAGAGTTACTGGTGATGGTTGCAACGATATACGGCACGTTATTCGGGCCAACTTCTTCAATACCGCGTTCTAATCCTTCGAGGTCAAAGTTGCCTTTAAAGTCGTAACGCACGCCCGTATCGAAGGCTTCTTTGATATAGACGTTACGCACGGTACAGCCGTTAATCTGGCTATGGCCCTGCGTGGTATCAAAGAAATAGTTAGAGAATGCCACCATTTTGCTGCGATCCAGGCCTTTTTCCTGCTCGCGTTTTTTAATCAGTACCGGAATATAGATTTGCTCTGCGCCACGGCCCTGGTGAGTCGGAATAGTATATTGATAACCAAAGATATTTTTCACTGACTCGGCTAACGCATAGTAGCTGCGGCTGCCGCTGTAGGCTTCGTCGCCGCGCATCATCGCTGCCTGCATACTTTGGGTTACCGCCCCGGTGCCGCTGTCGGTCAGTAAATCGATAAACACATCTTCGCTATCCAGCAGGAACGGGTTCATACCGGATTTAATAATTGCTTCTTCACGATAAGCGCGAGTAGTACGTTTTACTGGCTCAATAACACGAATGCGGAACGGTTCAGGGAGATGTTTAAAGTTTTCCATTACATAATCCTTCATTTATTTTAATTACAGTGATCCCTGTGAATATTACATCTGCAATATCCATTAATTCGCCATGTATATATACAAGCACCATCATTTACTAAAATAAGTAAATAAACGAGAGATGGCCTTTGCAAAAGGCAAAATTAAGATATAGCAAACTAATCGTTCACATTGAATCTAATCGGTTTGGCTCTGGTGATGGCTACAGAAGGGTAAATTAAGGGCGGTGATCGACAATCTTATTGTCGATATTGAACCATTTTGAGGTCACACATATATGTAAGATATTCATAATGCACTTATCCTCGAAAGACACGAGGCTACAGTATAATACTCAAGAATTTTGTCTATTCTAAAATTGTTTAAATGTGAATCGAATCACAATCGTTCGGGGAGCAATACTAAATGCTTTTTTTTAAGATTATAAATTACGTAAGAATTTTAATGTTTAAAAAAAGGGTTGAGGAATAACAGGAGTGCTAACAATGAAGCGAAGCCGCATCTGACAGTCAGAATACGGCTTCGTAAGCGCGGTTACTTACCAATACAGAAGCTGGAGAAAATCCGCCCCAGCAGGTCGTCTGAAGTAAATTCCCCGGTGATTTCGCTTAAGTTCTGCTGTGCCAGGCGCAACTCTTCCGCCAGCAGTTCACCCGCCCAGGCACCTAACAGTTGCGCTTTACCTTGCTGCAAATGCTCCGCTGCCTGTTCCAGCGCCTGTAGGTGGCGACGACGCGCCAGGAAGCCGCCTTCCATGTTGGTGTCAAAGCCCATGCTCTGTTTGAGATGGTTACGCAGCACCTCCACGCCTTCACCTGTCCTTGCCGAGAGACGAATTAACGCGTGACCGTTCACTTCACTCATTCCCAGCGTTTCGCCGGTGATATCGGCTTTATTGCGCACCACGGTGATCGGCAGTTTCGCTGGCAGACGGGCGATAAATTCCGGCCAGATCTCTGCCGGATCCACGGCGTCTGTTGTGGTGCCATCGACCATAAACAGCACGCGGTCGGCCTGTTCAATTTCCTGCCACGCGCGCTCGATACCAATACGTTCCACTTCGTCACTGGCTTCACGTAGCCCAGCGGTATCGATGATATGCAGCGGCATTCCGTCAATGTGGATATGCTCACGCAGCACGTCACGTGTGGTTCCGGCGATATCAGTTACGATTGCTGCTTCACGGCCCGCCAGCGCGTTTAACAGGCTCGATTTACCGGCGTTAGGACGTCCGGCAATCACCACCTTCATCCCTTCGCGCAACAAACTACCCTGACGTGCTTCAGCACGCACTGCATCGAGATCGGCAATCACGTCATTAAGCTGGGCTTCAATTTTGCCGTCGGAGAGGAAATCGATCTCTTCATCAGGGAAATCAATTGCCGCTTCGACGTAAATGCGCAAGTGGGTGAGGGCTTCCACCAGATGGTTGACCCGTGCGGAGAATGCGCCTTGCAGCGAGTTAAGTGCCGAACGGGCCGCCTGTTCCGAACTGGCGTCGATAAGATCGGCAATCGCCTCGGCCTGGGCTAAGTCGAGTTTATCGTTAAGAAACGCGCGTTCGGAAAACTCACCAGGGCGAGCAATCCGCAGGCCGGGAATGGTCAGAATGCGTTTTAACAGCAGGTCGAGGATCACCGGACCGCCATGACCTTGCAGTTCCAGCACATCTTCGCCGGTGAACGAGTTCGGGCCAGGGAACCATAGCGCAATCCCCTGATCGAGCACGCTGCCGTCGGCGTCTTTAAACGGAAGATAATCGGCGTAGCGCGGCTTAGGTAGTTTACCCAGCACGGTTTCGGCAACTTCACGGGCTTTGAAGCCGGAGATGCGCAGGATGCCAACGCCGCCACGTCCCGGAGGCGTGGCCTGGGCTACGATAGTGTCATTATCGCTCATGATGTTCCTGTTGCTTTGTGTGGCGGATGCGCGGTGCTTATCCGCCCTACGAAAAGAAAAAAGGCGGTCAACTGACCGCCCTTATTTTAGCGAAAACTCACCGAATCAGGATTTTTTCTTCTCGCGGCTATGCAGGCCACGTTTTTCCAGACCACGGTAAATCAGCTGCTGCTGAATAATGGTTACCAGGTTGCTGACGATATAGTACAGCACCAGACCTGACGGGAACCACAGGAAGAACACGGTGAAGATGACCGGCATAAAGGTCATGATCTTCTGCTGCATCGGGTCGGTCACTGTGGTCGGCGACATCTTCTGAATGAAGAACATCGTTACGCCCATCAGGATCGGCAGGATGTAGTACGGGTCCTGTGCCGACAGGTCGTGGATCCACAGTGCAAACGGTGCCTGACGCAGTTCAACGGAACCCATCAGCATGTAGTACAACGCCAGGAAGATTGGCATCTGGATCAGCAGCGGGAAGCAGCCGCCCAGCGGGTTAACCTTCTCAGCTTTGTACAGCGCCATCATTTCCTGGCTGATACGCTGTTTGTCATCACCCAGACGCTCACGCATTGCCTGAATCTTCGGCTGCAGCATACGCATCTTCGCCATGGAGGTGTACTGCGCTTTGGTCAGCGGGTACATGATGCCACGAACGATAAAGGTGATGATGATAATGGAGAAGCCCCAGTTACCCACAAAGCTATGGATCCATTTCAGCAGTTTGAACAGCGGCTGAGAGATGAACCACAACCAACCGTAATCAACGGTCAGATCCAGGTGCGGAGCAACAGCTGCCATTTTGTCCTGGATTTCCGGGCCAACCCACAGGGTGCTGTTCATCGCGCCAGTCTGACCAGGCTGAACCAGTACCGGCTGAGATTTATAGCCGATAGCGGCGATGCCGTTACCCAGATTAGCGGTATAGAAGTTGTTGGTACCGTCGTTATGCGGGATCCACGCCGTCGCGAAATACTGTTGCAGCATCGCCACCCAACCACCTTTCGAAGAGATGTTCAGGTTTTCGTTATCGGCAATGGTATCGAACTTGTATTTCTCATACTTCTCGTCAGGCGTGGAGTACGCCGCGCCACGGAAGGTGTGCAGTGCGAAGTTGCTGCTTCCGGTATCGAGATGCGGTGGCAGAGTGATGGATTGCTTCAACTGACCAAAGGTGGAGATTTCCAGCGGTTTCTCGCCAGCGTTCTGCACGTTGTAGTTGACGTTGACAGCGTAATCACCACGTTTCAGGACAAACGTTTTGGTAAACGTGTTGCCTGCCGCGTCGGTATACGTCATCGGCACCTGCAGTTCGTTTTGACCTTCAGCCAGCACATAAGCGTCTTTTTCAACGTTATACAGCGGACGCGGGCCGTTAGCCGGGTTATCCGGGCCATCACGACCGGTCAGACCGCTCTGTGCCTGATAAATAAACTGCGGTGAAGTTTCCAGCAGCTGGAACGGCTGGGTAGAGTTCAGCTCTTTCGGGTAAGCCGGCAGCAGAGCTTGCTCAACATCACCACCACGGGTGTTGATGGTCAGATCAAGCACGTCGGTCTTAACCGAGATCAGTTTCCCCTGGCCACTGGCCGGTACGCCCTGGTCGGCGGCGCTACCCGCTGCGGTGGTCGTTGTCTGCGTGGTCTGTTGGGCCTGAGGTTGCGGGTTTTTATCCTGCTCCCAGGCTTGCCAGATCATGAAAGACACGAACAGCAAAGCGATGACTAAAAGATTGCGTTGCGAATCCATCGTTAGTGTTCTCTGGTATCAAATGGTCCGGGCGGGACGGGATCGTCACCACCAGGGTGTAAAGGGTGGCATTTTAATACGCGTTTCACCGTCAACCAACTGCCTTTTATCACTCCAAACCTGCGCAATGCCTCAATTCCGTAGCTTGAACAGGTTGGAGTGAAACGACAATGCGGCCCGAGTAGCGGACTAATCAGGCGTTGATAGACCCGAATGAGGGCTATCAGGACCCGCGAGCCAGGCGACAGTGGCGGCGCCATAATTTTTCCAACGCTTCCGAGAGAGCACGGTTATCGAGGTCGGCAACCCCTTTTTTCGCCACCACCACGAAATCCATAGCCGGGAGTTCATGTTGGCGCAGACGGAAGCTTTCACGCGTCAGACGTTTAATCCGATTGCGTTCATGGGCGCGTCGAACGTTTTTCTTGGCGACTGTAAGACCGATACGGGGATGCCCCAGCGAATTCAGGCGGCCGAGAATGGTAATTTGCGGCGTGCCAGCCCGTTGTGGCTGCTGGAAGACGAATGTGAATTGACTGGGAGTTAACAAGCGTAACTCCCTGGGAAATGCGAGCTTAACCACTCAGGGGTTAGCTTTATTACTTAGAAACGGTCAGACGAGCGCGGCCTTTAGCACGACGACGTGCCAGAACCTGACGACCATTTTTAGTAGCCATACGAGCACGGAAGCCGTGAGAACGGTTGCGCTTCAGTACAGACGGTTGAAAAGTGCGTTTCATGGCGATTTCTACCTAAACTTGAATAAATTCAATGGCTTTATTGGATATCCGCCGAAAAATGAAACGATGGACACCGAAGCCATGGGTGATTAAAGAGGCCGGATTGTAATAATTGTACACTCCGGAGTCAATTCTCTTTCCTTATTTACCGCGCTTTTCCGCACCTTTTCGCAGGGAAAATGTACGACCTCACACCAGTGGAAACCAGCATGGCGCGCCGGGTGGAGGATTATACGGGCTGATGGGTAAAGCGCAAGGATCGTCCTGGATCTTTATTAGATCGATTAAGCCAATTTTTGTCTATGGTCATTAAATTTTCCAATATGCGGCGTAAATCGTGCCCGCCTCGCGGCAGGATCGTTTACACTTAGCGAGTTCTGGAAAGTCCTGTGGATAAATCGGGAAAATCTGTGAGAAACAGAAGATCTCTTGCGCAGTTTAGGCTATGATCCGCGGTCCCGATCGTTTTGCAGGATCTTGATCGGGCATATAACCGCAGACAGCGGTTCGTGCGTCACCCTCAAGCAGGGTCTTTTCGACGTACGTCAACAATCATGAATGTTTCAGCCTTAGTCATTATCGACTTTTGTTCGAGTGGAGTCCGCCGTGTCACTTTCGCTTTGGCAGCAGTGTCTTGCCCGATTGCAGGATGAGTTACCAGCCACAGAATTCAGTATGTGGATACGCCCATTGCAGGCGGAACTGAGCGATAACACGCTGGCCCTGTACGCGCCAAACCGTTTTGTCCTCGATTGGGTACGGGACAAGTACCTTAATAATATCAATGGACTGCTAACCAGTTTCTGCGGAGCGGATGCCCCACAGCTGCGTTTTGAAGTCGGCACCAAACCGGTGACGCAAACGCCACAAGCGGCAGTGACGAGCAACGTCGCGGCCCCTGCACAGGTGGCGCAAACGCAGCCGCAACGTGCTGCGCCTTCTACGCGCTCAGGTTGGGATAACGTCCCGGCCCCGGCAGAACCAACCTATCGTTCTAACGTAAACGTCAAACACACGTTTGATAACTTCGTTGAAGGTAAATCTAACCAACTGGCGCGCGCGGCGGCTCGCCAGGTGGCGGATAACCCTGGCGGTGCCTATAACCCGTTGTTCCTTTATGGCGGCACGGGTCTGGGTAAAACTCACCTGCTGCATGCGGTGGGTAACGGCATTATGGCGCGCAAGCCGAATGCCAAAGTGGTTTATATGCACTCCGAGCGCTTTGTTCAGGACATGGTTAAAGCCCTGCAAAACAACGCGATCGAAGAGTTTAAACGCTACTACCGTTCCGTAGATGCACTGCTGATCGACGATATTCAGTTTTTTGCTAATAAAGAACGATCTCAGGAAGAGTTTTTCCATACCTTCAACGCCCTGCTGGAAGGTAATCAACAGATCATTCTCACCTCGGATCGCTATCCGAAAGAGATCAACGGCGTTGAGGATCGTTTGAAATCCCGCTTCGGTTGGGGACTGACTGTGGCAATCGAACCGCCAGAGCTGGAAACCCGTGTGGCGATCCTGATGAAAAAGGCCGACGAAAACGACATTCGTTTGCCGGGCGAAGTGGCGTTCTTTATCGCCAAGCGTCTACGATCTAACGTACGTGAGCTGGAAGGGGCGCTGAACCGCGTCATTGCCAATGCCAACTTTACCGGACGGGCGATCACCATCGACTTCGTGCGTGAGGCGCTGCGCGACTTGCTGGCATTGCAGGAAAAACTGGTCACTATCGACAATATTCAGAAGACGGTGGCGGAGTACTACAAGATCAAAGTCGCGGATCTCCTTTCCAAGCGTCGATCCCGCTCGGTGGCGCGTCCGCGCCAGATGGCGATGGCGCTGGCGAAAGAGCTGACTAACCACAGTCTGCCGGAGATTGGCGATGCGTTTGGTGGTCGTGACCACACGACGGTGCTTCATGCCTGCCGGAAGATCGAGCAGTTGCGTGAAGAGAGCCACGATATCAAAGAAGATTTTTCAAATTTAATCAGAACATTGTCATCGTAAACCTATGAAATTTACCGTAGAACGTGAGCATTTATTAAAACCGCTACAACAGGTGAGCGGTCCGTTAGGTGGTCGTCCTACGCTACCGATTCTCGGTAATCTGCTGTTACAGGTTGCTGACGGTACGTTGTCGCTGACCGGTACTGATCTCGAGATGGAAATGGTGGCACGCGTTGCGCTGGTTCAGCCGCACGAACCTGGTGCGACGACCGTTCCGGCGCGCAAATTCTTTGATATCTGCCGTGGTCTGCCTGAAGGCGCGGAAATTGCCGTGCAGCTGGAAGGTGAACGGATGCTGGTACGCTCCGGGCGTAGCCGTTTTTCGCTGTCTACCCTGCCAGCGGCGGATTTCCCGAACCTCGATGACTGGCAGAGTGAAGTCGAATTTACCCTGCCGCAGGCAACGATGAAGCGTCTGATTGAAGCGACCCAGTTTTCTATGGCGCATCAGGACGTTCGCTATTACTTAAATGGTATGCTGTTTGAAACCGAAGGTGAAGAACTGCGCACCGTGGCAACCGACGGCCACCGTCTGGCGGTCTGTTCAATGCCAATTGGTCAATCTTTGCCAAGCCATTCGGTGATCGTACCGCGTAAAGGCGTGATTGAACTGATGCGTATGCTCGACGGCGGCGACAATCCGCTGCGCGTACAGATTGGCAGCAACAACATTCGCGCCCACGTTGGCGACTTTATCTTCACCTCCAAACTGGTGGATGGTCGCTTCCCGGATTATCGCCGCGTTCTGCCGAAGAACCCGGACAAACATCTGGAAGCTGGCTGCGATCTGCTCAAGCAGGCGTTTGCTCGCGCGGCGATTCTCTCTAACGAGAAATTCCGCGGCGTACGTCTTTATGTCAGCGAAAACCAGCTGAAAATCACCGCCAACAACCCGGAACAGGAAGAAGCGGAAGAGATCCTCGACGTTACCTATAGCGGTGCGGAGATGGAAATCGGCTTCAACGTCAGCTATGTGCTGGATGTTCTGAACGCGCTGAAATGCGAAAACGTCCGCATGATGCTGACCGATTCGGTTTCCAGCGTGCAGATTGAAGATGCCGCATCACAGTCGGCTGCCTATGTTGTCATGCCAATGAGACTGTAATGTCCCTCACCCGCTTGTTGATCCGCGATTTCCGCAACATTGAAACCGCGGATCTCGCTTTATCTCCCGGCTTTAACTTTCTGGTAGGTGCCAACGGCAGTGGCAAAACCAGCGTGCTGGAAGCCATCTATACGCTCGGCCATGGTCGGGCGTTTCGCAGTTTGCAGATTGGTCGCGTCATTCGCCATGAGCAGGAGGCGTTTGTTCTCCACGGGCGATTACAGGGCGAAGAGCGCGAGACAGCGATTGGCTTAACCAAAGACAAACAGGGCGACAGCAAAGTCCGCATCGACGGTACAGACGGGCATAAAGTCGCGGAACTGGCGCACCTGATGCCAATGCAGTTGATAACGCCAGAAGGGTTTACTTTACTCAACGGCGGCCCCAAATACAGAAGAGCATTCCTCGACTGGGGATGCTTTCACAACGAACCCGGATTTTTCACCGCCTGGAGCAATCTCAAGCGATTGCTCAAGCAGCGCAATGCGGCGCTGCGCCAGGTGACACGTTACGAACAGCTACGCCCGTGGGATAAAGAACTGATCCCGCTGGCGGAGCAAATCAGCACCTGGCGCGCGGAGTATAGCGCCGGTATCGCGGCCGATATGGTCGATACCTGTAAGCAATTTCTCCCTGAGTTTTCTCTGACTTTCTCTTTCCAGCGCGGCTGGGAGAAAGAGACAGAATATGCTGAGGTGCTGGAACGTAATTTTGAACGCGATCGCCAGCTAACCTACACCGCGCATGGCCCGCATAAAGCGGACTTACGCATTCGCGCCGACGGTGCGCCGGTGGAAGATACCTTATCGCGTGGGCAGCTTAAGCTGTTGATGTGCGCCTTACGTCTGGCGCAAGGAGAGTTCCTCACCCGTGAAAGCGGGCGGCGGTGTCTCTACCTGATAGATGATTTTGCCTCTGAGCTTGATGATGAGCGTCGCGGGCTGCTTGCCAGCCGCTTAAAAGCGACGCAATCACAGGTCTTTGTCAGCGCGATCAGTGCTGAACACGTTATAGACATGTCGGACGAAAATTCGAAGATGTTTACCGTGGAAAAGGGTAAAATAACGGATTAACCCAAGTATAAATGAGCGAGAAACGTTGATGTCGAATTCTTATGACTCCTCCAGTATCAAAGTCCTGAAAGGGCTGGATGCGGTGCGTAAGCGCCCGGGTATGTATATCGGCGACACGGATGACGGCACCGGTCTGCACCACATGGTATTCGAGGTGGTAGATAACGCTATCGACGAAGCGCTCGCGGGTCACTGTAAAGAAATTATCGTCACCATTCACGCCGATAACTCTGTCTCTGTACAGGATGACGGGCGCGGCATTCCGACCGGTATTCACCCGGAAGAGGGCGTATCGGCGGCGGAAGTGATCATGACCGTTCTGCACGCAGGCGGTAAATTTGACGATAACTCCTATAAAGTGTCCGGCGGTCTGCACGGCGTTGGTGTTTCGGTAGTAAACGCCCTGTCGCAAAAACTGGAGCTGGTTATCCAGCGCGAGGGTAAAATTCACCGTCAGATCTACGAACACGGTGTACCGCAGGCCCCGCTGGCGGTTACCGGCGAGACTGAAAAAACCGGCACCATGGTGCGTTTCTGGCCCAGCCTCGAAACCTTCACCAATGTGACCGAGTTCGAATATGAAATTCTGGCGAAACGTCTGCGTGAGTTGTCGTTCCTCAACTCCGGCGTTTCCATTCGTCTGCGCGACAAGCGCGACGGCAAAGAAGACCACTTCCACTATGAAGGCGGCATCAAGGCGTTCGTTGAATATCTGAACAAGAACAAAACGCCGATCCACCCGAATATCTTCTACTTCTCCACTGAAAAAGACGGTATTGGCGTCGAAGTGGCGTTGCAGTGGAACGATGGCTTCCAGGAAAACATCTACTGCTTTACCAACAACATTCCGCAGCGTGACGGCGGTACTCACCTGGCAGGCTTCCGTGCGGCGATGACCCGTACCCTGAACGCCTACATGGACAAAGAAGGCTACAGCAAAAAAGCCAAAGTTAGCGCCACCGGTGACGATGCGCGTGAAGGCCTGATTGCGGTCGTTTCCGTGAAAGTGCCGGACCCGAAATTCTCCTCCCAGACCAAAGACAAACTGGTTTCTTCTGAGGTGAAATCAGCGGTTGAACAGCAGATGAACGAACTGCTGGCAGAATACCTGCTGGAAAACCCAACCGACGCGAAAATCGTGGTTGGCAAAATCATCGATGCTGCCCGTGCCCGTGAAGCTGCGCGTCGTGCGCGTGAAATGACCCGCCGTAAAGGTGCGCTCGACTTAGCGGGCCTGCCGGGCAAACTGGCAGACTGCCAGGAACGCGATCCGGCGCTTTCCGAACTGTACCTGGTGGAAGGGGACTCCGCAGGCGGCTCTGCGAAGCAGGGGCGTAACCGCAAGAACCAGGCGATTCTGCCGCTGAAGGGTAAAATCCTCAACGTCGAGAAAGCGCGCTTCGATAAGATGCTCTCTTCTCAGGAAGTGGCGACGCTTATCACCGCGCTTGGCTGTGGTATCGGTCGTGACGAGTACAACCCGGACAAACTGCGTTATCACAGCATCATCATCATGACCGATGCGGACGTCGACGGCTCGCACATTCGTACGCTGCTGTTGACCTTCTTCTATCGTCAGATGCCGGAAATCGTTGAACGCGGTCACGTCTACATCGCTCAGCCGCCGCTGTACAAAGTGAAGAAAGGCAAGCAGGAACAGTACATTAAAGACGACGAAGCGATGGATCAGTACCAGATCTCTATCGCGCTGGATGGCGCAACGCTGCACACCAACGCCAGCGCACCGGCATTGGCTGGCGAAGCGTTAGAGAAATTGGTGTCTGAGTACAACGCGACGCAGAAAATGATCAACCGCATGGAGCGTCGTTATCCGAAAGCAATGCTGAAAGAGCTTATCTATCAGCCGACGCTGACGGAAGCCGACCTCTCTGATGAGCAGACCGTTACCCGCTGGGTGAACGCGCTGGTCAGCGAACTGAACGACAAAGAACAGCACGGCAGCCAGTGGAAGTTTGATGTCCGCACCAATGCCGAACAAAACCTGTTTGAACCGATTGTTCGCGTGCGTACCCACGGTGTGGATACTGACTATCCGCTGGATCACGAGTTTATCACCGGTGGCGAATATCGTCGTATCTGCACGCTGGGTGAGAAACTGCGTGGCTTGCTGGAAGAAGATGCGTTTATCGAACGTGGCGAGCGTCGTCAGCCGGTAGCCAGCTTCGAGCAGGCGCTGGACTGGCTGGTGAAAGAGTCCCGTCGCGGCCTCTCCATCCAGCGTTATAAAGGTCTGGGCGAGATGAACCCGGAACAGCTGTGGGAAACCACCATGGACCCGGAAAGCCGTCGTATGCTGCGCGTTACCGTTAAAGATGCGATTGCTGCCGACCAGTTGTTCACCACGCTGATGGGCGACGCCGTTGAACCGCGCCGTGCGTTTATTGAAGAGAACGCCCTGAAAGCGGCGAATATCGATATTTAATGGCGCTAACCATGCGAGCGTGCCTGATGCGCTACGCTTATCAAGCCTACGAAAATCTTGCAATGTATTGAATTTTCATGATTTTGTAGGCCGGATAAGGCGTTCACGCCGCATCCGGCAAGAAGCTATAAGAAAAGGGCGGAGATCATCTCCGCCCTTTTTATTTCTGCAATCCGCAATTATCATCCCGCAAATCTATACTTTTTGGGTCAACACGTAACGCTTTACAGGTGATTATCATGGGGCTTTTTGATGAAGTTGTCGGTGCCTTTCTGAAAGGCGATGCGGGGAAATATCAGGCTATTTTAAGTTGGGTTGAGGAGCAGGGCGGCATTCAGGTGCTGCTGGAAAAACTGCAAAGTGGCGGCTTAGGGGCCATTCTCTCAACCTGGCTGAGTAATCAACAGGGCAATCAATCGGTTAGTGGCGAGCAACTGGAATCGGCGCTCGGCACAAATGCGGTGTCCGATCTCGGGCAAAAACTTGGCGTGGATACCAGTACAGCTTCCAGTTTACTGGCAGAGCAATTGCCGAAGATTATTGATGCGCTCTCACCGCAAGGTGAAGTGTCACCACAAGCCAATAACGATCTGCTTTCCGCAGGTATGGAACTGCTGAAAGGGAAACTCTTCCGCTAAGCAAATGGGGAGCATGCAACCCGCGTTGCATCCCCCTTTTCCCTCGGGTGTTGTACTGATTTTTGAGCGGAATCGCGTTAGCATGGGTCAGGAACCAATCTACCTGGGGAACTCATGGCTATCAAACTCATTGCTATCGATATGGATGGCACCCTTCTGCTGCCCGATCACACCATTTCACCCGCCGTTAAAAATGCGATTGCCGCAGCTCGCGCCCGTGGCGTGAATGTCGTGCTAACGACGGGTCGCCCTTATGCAGGCGTTCACAACTACCTGAAAGAGCTGCATATGGAACAGCCGGGCGACTACTGCATTACTTATAACGGCGCGTTGGTACAGAAGGCCGCCGATGGTAGCACCGTGGCGCAAACCGCTCTCAGCTATGACGACTACCGTTTCCTGGAAAAACTCTCTCGCGAAGTCGGTTCTCATTTCCACGCCCTGGACCGCACCACGCTGTATACAGCAAATCGCGATATCAGCTACTACACGGTGCATGAATCCTTCGTTGCCACCATTCCGCTGGTGTTCTGCGAAGCGGAGAAAATGGACCCCAATACCCAGTTCCTGAAAGTGATGATGATTGATGAACCCGCCATCCTCGACCAGGCTATTGCGCGTATTCCGCAGGAAGTGAAAGAGAAATATACCGTGCTGAAAAGTGCGCCGTACTTCCTCGAAATCCTCGATAAACGCGTTAACAAGGGTACGGGTGTGAAATCACTGGCCGACGTGTTAGGTATTAAACCGGAAGAAATCATGGCGATTGGCGATCAGGAAAACGACATCGCAATGATTGAATATGCAGGCGTCGGTGTGGCGATGGATAACGCTATTCCTTCGGTGAAAGAAGTGGCGAACTTTGTCACCAAATCCAACCTTGAAGATGGCGTGGCGTTTGCTATTGAGAAGTATGTGCTGAATTAATCAGTGGACGGGCAAACAGCATAAACGCGTTTGCCCGCTTACTGATTATTGGTTTACTGCATATACAACCAGAAATTGCAGCGGTGCAGTAATGATGTCCAGCGTAACAGTCACTGGCAGTAATGCTGCGGAAACACCATCCGGAATGCCTCTGGGTGAATAGTATTCATAAAATCGCACTTTAAATGGATGGTAGAACGCCATCACCTTTGAGTAATCCATGTTTTTATTTTTCTCATGGATTGTGCCTTTTAGGTTTTCCAGTGACCTGGTACAGTGTTGAACACCACAGGCAAAACCATAATGCGTTGCCAGTGCCTTTTCTTCTTCGTTATTCCAGTAGTAGTAAAGCGATATTGTGCCGGTAAATTTCTTTTTCCCCGCATTTAAAACAAATCTTGCGTCATCGGCAACCTGAATATTGTGCCGGTTAAGTGCTGGATCATTGAGCATCTTAACGATGTCATCGGCACCATCAGTGATAAGGTAATCCAGCGATTCCCCTACAAAAACATAGCCTTTTGTTCCATTACTATCTTTTGCCTGCGATAGCCCAGTGATGGTGTCTGACTGCGATTGATACTTTCCTGAACTACCCTTTGCGGTATGGGAAACCAGAGCATACGAGATACAGCCTGAAAGCATCAGCGCCAGTGGGAATAAACCGGCAGCCTTAAAAAATCCCTTAAAATTCAACTTCATGATTAATCCTTTAAACGAGTAGCTAAGCCGTTGAAAGCATACTCTTCTTTCCCTCCTGTTTAGCGCCTGATATCCCTTTTCAGATTTCTGCCCGACGCATGTCATTTTTTTATGCATTGTTCTTTTTGTGATCTAAATTGTAGTACAACAATATAAGTTTGTACTACATTACGCACACGGCAAACGCGAACGTCATCACGCTGGTACTACAAAGTTGCCGCGTTATGCATCGATCGGGGTAAAGTAGAGAAGAACATACAGAGCACAAGGACTCTCCATGACTCTCAATAAAACCGATCGCATTGTCATTACGCTGGGTAAACAGATCGTTCACGGCAAATACGTACCTGGCTCGCCACTTCCGGCTGAGGCGGAGCTCTGTGAAGAGTTTGCAACCTCGCGCAACATCATCCGTGAGGTGTTCCGTTCGCTGATGGCGAAGCGGCTGATTGAAATGAAACGTTATCGCGGGGCGTTTGTGGCACCGCGTAACCAGTGGAATTACCTCGACACTGACGTACTGCAATGGGTGTTGGAAAACGACTACGACCCACGGCTTATCAGTGCCATGAGCGAAGTGCGAAATCTGGTGGAACCGGCGATTGCCCGTTGGGCAGCAGAGCGCGCGACTTCCAGCGATCTGGCGCAGATTGAATCGGCGCTGAACGAGATGATTGCCAACAATCAGGACCGCGAAGCGTTTAACGAAGCGGATATTCGCTACCACGAGGCGGTGCTGCAGTCGGTACATAACCCGGTGTTACAGCAACTTAGCATTGCGATCAGTTCGTTGCAGCGGGCGGTTTTTGAACGAACCTGGATGGGCGATGAGGCCAACATGCCGCAAACGCTCCAGGAACATAAGGCGCTGTTCGATGCAATACGGCATCAGGACGGCGATGCGGCAGAGCAGGCGGCGCTTACCATGATCGCCAGCTCGACACGAAGGTTAAAGGAAATCACATGACAGCTCGCTACATCGCAATTGACTGGGGATCGACCAATCTGCGCGCCTGGCTTTATCAGGGCGACCACTGCCTGGAGAGCAGGCAATCAGAAGCAGGCGTCACGCGCCTGAACGGAAAATCTCCGGCTGCGGTGTTAGCAGAAGTCACGACCGACTGGCGTGAAGAAAATACGCCAGTGGTGATGGCAGGAATGGTCGGCAGCAATGTCGGCTGGAAAGTTGCTCCGTATTTATCTGTTCCTGCCCGTTTTTCGTCTATTGGCGAACAATTAACGTCTGTTGGCGACAATATCTGGATTATTCCCGGATTATGCGTCTCTCATGACGATAACCACAATGTGATGCGCGGCGAAGAAACACAATTGATCGGCGCGCGAGCTCTGGCTCCTTCCTCTCTTTATGTTATGCCCGGTACGCATTGCAAATGGGTGCAGGCCGATAGCCAGCAAATCAACGATTTTCGCACCGTGATGACCGGTGAATTACATCATTTACTGTTAAATCACTCATTGATTGGCGCAGGTTTGCCGCCGCAGGAAAACTCTGCCGATGCCTTCGCGGCTGGCCTTGAGCGCGGCCTTAATGCGCCCGCCATATTGCCGCAGCTTTTTGAAGTTCGCGCCTCGCATGTGCTGGGAACACTTCCCCGCGAACAGGTCAGCGAATTTCTCTCTGGTTTGTTGATTGGCGCAGAGGTTGCCAGTATGCGCGACTATGTGACCCATCAACACGCCATCACCCTTGTCGCCGGAACATCGCTGACCGCGCGCTACCAGCAAGCCTTTCAGGCGATGGGTTGCGACGTGACGGCGGTGGCGGGCGACACGGCATTTCAGGCTGGTATAAGGAGCATCGCTCATGCAGTGGCAAACTAAACTTCCGCTGATCGCCATTTTGCGCGGCATTAAGCCCGACGAGGCGCTGGCGCATGTTGGCGCGGTGATTGACGCCGGGTTCGACGCGGTTGAAATCCCGCTGAATTCCCCACAATGGGAGCAAAGCATTCCCGCCATCGTTGATGCGTATGGCGACAAGGCGTTGATTGGCGCAGGTACGGTACTGAAACCTGAACAGGTCGATGCGCTCGCCAGGATGGGCTGTCAGCTCATCGTTACGCCCAATATCCATAGTGAAGTGATCCGCCGTGCGGTGGGCTACGGCATGACCGTCTGCCCCGGCTGCGCGACGGCGACCGAAGCCTTTACCGCGCTCGAAGCGGGCGCGCAGGCGCTGAAAATATTTCCGTCATCGGCTTTTGGTCCGCAATACATCAAAGCGTTAAAAGCGGTATTGCCATCGGACATCGCAGTCTTTGCCGTTGGCGGCGTGACGCCAGAAAACCTGGCGCAGTGGATAGACGCAGGTTGTGCTGGGGCGGGCTTAGGCAGCGATCTCTATCGCGCCGGGCAGTCCGTAGAACGCACCGCGCAGCAGGCAGCAGCATTTGTTAAGGCGTATCGAGAGGCAGTGCAATGAAAATCACCAAAATTACCACGTATCGTTTACCTCCCCGCTGGATGTTCCTGAAAATTGAAACCGATGAAGGCGTGGTCGGTTGGGGCGAGCCCGTGATTGAAGGCCGCGCCCGTACGGTGGAAGCGGCAGTTCACGAGCTGGGTGACTATTTGATTGGTCAGGATCCTTCGCGCATCAATGACTTATGGCAAGTGATGTATCGCGCCGGATTTTATCGTGGCGGTCCAATCCTGATGAGCGCCATTGCCGGGATCGACCAGGCGTTATGGGATATCAAAGGCAAAGTGCTGAATGCGCCGGTCTGGCAACTGATGGGCGGCCTGGTTCGCGACAAAATTAAAGCCTACAGTTGGGTCGGCGGCGATCGTCCGGCGGATGTTATCGACGGCATTAAAACCCTGCGCGAAATCGGCTTCGATACCTTCAAACTGAACGGTTGTGAAGAACTGGGGCTAATTGATAACTCCCGCGCGGTAGATGCGGCAGTCAACACCGTGGCACAAATTCGTGAAGCTTTTGGCAATCAGATTGAGTTTGGTCTTGATTTCCACGGTCGCGTCAGCGCGCCAATGGCGAAAGTGCTGATTAAAGAACTGGAGCCGTATCGCCCGCTGTTTATTGAAGAGCCGGTGCTGGCGGAACAAGCCGAATACTACCCGAAATTGGCGGCACAAACGCATATTCCACTGGCGGCGGGTGAGCGCATGTTCTCACGTTTCGATTTTAAACGCGTGCTGGAGGCAGGCGGTATTTCGATTCTGCAACCGGATCTCTCCCATGCAGGCGGTATTACCGAATGCTACAAAATTGCTGGAATGGCAGAAGCCTATGATGTGACCCTTGCGCCGCACTGTCCGCTCGGACCGATTGCACTGGCGGCTTGCCTGCATATCGACTTTGTTTCCTATAACGCGGTACTTCAGGAACAAAGTATGGGCATTCATTACAACAAAGGCGCGGAGTTACTCGACTTTGTGAAAAACAAAGAAGACTTCAGTATGGTTGGCGGCTTCTTTAAACCGTTAACGAAACCGGGCTTAGGTGTGGAAATCGACGAAGCTAAAGTTATTGAGTTCAGTAAAAATGCCCCGGACTGGCGTAATCCGCTCTGGCGTCATGAAGATAACAGCGTAGCAGAGTGGTAATTCCTGCCACGTAAGCCCCTCATCGGGCACTAAAACAGCAATACAAAAATATAACCCTCTGTAAATTACAGGGCATGGTGAGCGGCTTCGCTATGCCCAAAATCTGGAGAAAGCTCGCTATGGATATTCCCGTTAATGCAGCAAAGCCGGGGCGTCGGCGTTATCTGACGCTGGTGATGATCTTTATTACGGTGGTCATTTGTTATGTTGACCGCGCTAACCTGGCCGTGGCTTCCGCCCATATTCAGGAAGAGTTCGGCATTACGAAAGCGGAAATGGGCTATGTATTTTCGGCCTTCGCCTGGCTTTATACGCTATGCCAGATCCCCGGCGGTTGGTTTTTAGATCGCGTAGGTTCTCGCGTGACTTATTTTATTGCGATATTTGGTTGGTCAGTGGCGACTTTATTCCAGGGCTTTGCCACGGGATTAATGTCATTAATTGGTCTGCGTGCGATAACCGGTATTTTCGAAGCGCCCGCTTTCCCGACCAATAACCGGATGGTGACCAGCTGGTTCCCGGAACATGAACGCGCTTCCGCCGTTGGTTTTTATACGTCTGGTCAGTTTGTCGGTCTGGCGTTTTTGACTCCGCTGCTGATCTGGATTCAGGAGATGTTGAGCTGGCACTGGGTGTTCATTGTCACTGGTGGTATCGGCATTATCTGGTCGCTGATTTGGTTTAAGGTTTATCAGCCGCCGCGCCTGACCAAAGGTATCAGCAAAGCTGAACTGGATTACATTCGTGATGGCGGCGGTCTGGTGGATGGTGATGCGCCGGTGAAGAAAGAGGCGCGTCAGCCGTTAACAGCCAAAGACTGGAAACTGGTGTTCCATCGTAAACTGATCGGCGTTTATCTTGGGCAATTTGCGGTGGCTTCTACACTGTGGTTTTTCTTAACCTGGTTCCCGAACTATTTAACCCAGGAAAAAGGAATCACGGCGCTGAAAGCAGGCTTTATGACCACGGTGCCATTCCTCGCGGCGTTTGTCGGCGTCCTGCTCTCTGGCTGGGTCGCGGATCTGCTGGTACGTAAGGGCTTTTCACTGGGCTTTGCGCGTAAAACGCCGATTATCTGCGGCTTGCTGATCTCCACCTGCATTATGGGCGCTAACTACACCAACGATCCGATGATGATTATGTGCCTGATGGCGCTGGCATTCTTCGGCAACGGTTTTGCTTCGATTACCTGGTCGCTGGTCTCTTCTCTGGCACCGATGCGCCTGATTGGTTTAACCGGCGGCGTGTTTAACTTCGCCGGTGGTCTGGGCGGCATCACCGTTCCGCTGGTGGTGGGGTACCTGGCGCAGGGTTACGGTTTCGCACCTGCACTGGTTTATATCTCCGCCGTCGCGTTGATTGGCGCGCTCTCTTACATCCTGCTGGTGGGCGATGTGAAGCGCGTTGGCTAATCTTTCAACTGTGGAATATGCGCCATACCACTGCGCATAATCCACTTTCTTAAAGCCGGTGCGGTCAGGCATCGGCTTTTTACTATCTTGCCGAAGAGTTTTAAACGCAGTTTGCGGGTGGCGCGCCAGTAAGCGGTATTGAGCTTCTCTGGCTGCTTCAGTAACACCGAACGCAGAATGTCTGCGCTATCCAGCGCATAGCTAATCCCCTCCAGCGAACTGGCGCTGATAAATCCTGCCGCTTCGCCAATCAGAAAGGCGTTGTCCTTACCGCAGACAAAATCCTGCCAGCGTGAGGGAAACAGCACCGTGCATTTTTCGCTTTTCACCGCCTTACCAAACTGGAACTGAAAGGCGCTCATTTTCTCTTTCAGCGTCGTGAAACGCGTCTGACCGTCTTTCATTGGATAAGCACCGCCAAAGATAAAATAACCGTCTTTGCTGATACTCCATGAATAACAGTTAGTTATCGAATTATCAAAGATGCAGGAGTAGAACGGCACCGGATGTTTCTCTGCGAACCACTGCTGGATAGCGACATATTTACGGATTTGATGATCCGGGTAGAGATGTCGCCGCACCATCGAGTTTGCGCCATCGGCACCGACCAGATAGCGGGCAGTAATATGTTGCTCCCAGCCGTCTGCACGAAAAATGACATGCCATTTATCATCCTCACGCCAGATTTTTCGGCACAGGCTATCGTGATAAACCTCAACGCTGGCGGGGATCAGCGATTTCATCCACAAGTCGAAAGCATGGCGATTAATATTGATATAGCTTCGCTGGTAGTTACGCGTGAGCGATGCGGCGACGTCGACAGTTTTGACGCTGAAAATCTGTGGATTGGCGATCACATCGACAGGAAGCGTCAGTCCATCGCGAATAAAAGATCGCTGCGCGTCCGGTGCCAGCAGACCGCCGCAAGGTTTGCTGAAACCTTCAGTACCACACTGGTGCTTTTTATCCAGCGCGATCACCTGCATTTTGCCTGCTAATTTTCGCGCCAACGCCGATCCTGCCGGGCCGAGGCCAATAATCGCCACGTCGAAATGTTCCATCTTTTCACTCACATTCATCACGATGGCAAAAGACTATTGTCTGAAAGTGAAGTCCTTGTGAAGTATGATGGCGGGACCCGTTTTGTATCAGGACCGCGCCATGAAACAGATAACCTTTGCTCCCCGTAATCACCTGCTCACCAATACCAATACCTGGACGCCCGACAGCCAGTGGCTGGTATTTGACGTGCGTCCTTCTGGGGCGTCGTTTACCGGCGAGACCATTGAGCGTGTGAATATCCATACCGGCGAGGTCGAGGTTATCTATCGCGCGTCACAGGGCGCACACGTCGGCGTGGTGACCGTTCATCCGAAGTCAGAGAAATATGTTTTCATCCATGGCCCGGAAAATCCTGATGAAACATGGCATTACGACTTCCATCATCGACGCGGAGTCATTGCTGAAGGCGGCAAGGTGAGCAATCTCGATGCAATGGATATTACCGCGCCGTATACGCCAGGAGCGCTGCGCGGCGGCAGCCATGTGCATGTCTTTAGCCCGAACGGAGAAAGGGTGAGCTTTACCTATAACGACCATGTAATGCATGAACTCGATCCGGCGCTGGATTTGCGAAACGTCGGTGTTGCCGCACCGTTTGGCCCGGTCAACGTACAAAAGCAGCATCCGCGTGAATACAGCGGTAGCCACTGGTGCGTACTGGTGAGCAAAACCACGCCCACACCGCAGCCTGGCAGTGATGAAATCAATCGTGCTTATGAAGAAGGATGGGTAGGAAATCACGCGCTGGCGTTTATTGGCGACACACTTTCGCCAAAGGGCGAGAAAGTGCCGGAGCTGTTTATCGTTGAGTTACCGCAAGATGAAGCTGGCTGGAAAGCGGCAGGTGATGCGCCGTTAAGTGGAACGGAAACCACCCTGCCCGCGCCACCGCGCGGCGTCGTGCAGCGACGTTTAACCTTTACCCACCATCGGGCTTATCCGGGGTTAGTCAACGTCCCGCGCCACTGGGTGCGCTGTAATCCGCAGGGTACGCAAATCGCGTTTTTAATGCGTGATGATAACGGCATTGTGCAACTGTGGCTTATCTCGCCACAGGGCGGCGAGCCGCGCCAGTTAACCCATAACAAAACGGATATTCAGTCTGCATTTAACTGGCATCCGTCAGGAGAATGGTTGGGCTTTGTGCTGGATAATCGAATTGCTTGTGCCCATGCGCAAAGCGGCGAGGTTGAGTATTTAACCGAAAACCACGCCAATCCACCTTCTGCGGACGCCGTGGTCTTCTCGCCGGATGGTCAGTGGCTGGCGTGGATGGAAGGCGGCCAGCTGTGGATCACCGAAACTGATCGCTAAATCAGTTATCAGGCATTCTGGCCGGTGGAATAACCGCATTGGTGGCTTGCGCGTTGGCTTCGCTTTTTTCAACGCGCGAGCGCACCGAGCTGTCTTTGCGGAACACATCCCACGGCAGTAAAAGCGTGTCCATCACAGCGGTAAACGGCATATCGAGAATCGCCAGCGACTTAGTGCCCCAGTTGGTTTCATCGTCGCCAATCATGGTTGCGCTGGCGCGGGTGCCGGGATACGTTCCTTCTTTCCCTCCGGTATGGGACATCACGCTGGAGCATCCTCCGAGTAATGTCATTCCGCTGCATATCATGAACGCTAACAACACATTTCTTATCATAATAAATTCATCTGTTGATCGTGGGTGTTGGCCTGATGAGTTATAGCGATCCCTTGCTGAAAATAACATCATCATTACGTCGCACTGTGGCGGCTATCGCACTTTAACGTTTCGTGCTGCCCCCTCAGTCTATGCAATAGACCATAAACTGCAAAAAAAAGTCCGCTGATAAGGCTTGAAAAGTTCATTTCCAGACCCATTTTTACATCGTAGCCGATGAGGACGCGCCTGATGGGTGTTCTGGCTACCTGACCTGTCCATTGTGGAAGGTCTTACATTCTCGCTGATTTCAGGAGCTATTGATTATGCGTAACTTTGATTTATCCCCGCTTTACCGTTCTGCTATTGGATTTGACCGTTTGTTTAACCACTTAGAAAACAACCAGAGCCAGAGTAATGGCGGCTACCCTCCGTATAACGTTGAACTGGTAGACGAAAACCATTACCGCATTGCTATCGCTGTGGCTGGTTTTGCTGAGAGCGAACTGGAAATTACCGCCCAGGATAATCTGCTGGTGGTGAAAGGTGCTCACGCCGACGAACAAAAAGAGCGCACCTATCTGTACCAGGGCATCGCTGAACGCAACTTTGAACGCAAATTCCAGTTAGCTGAGAACATTCATGTTCGTGGCGCTAACCTGGTAAATGGTTTGCTGTATATCGATCTCGAACGCGTGATTCCGGAAGCGAAAAAACCGCGCCGTATCGAAATCAACTAATTCCTTAAGGCCGCCTGGCGCGGCCTGACATCTCCATGCTCGCCGTCAGGGAGCATATGCGAATCTTCGGATTTGCAGGTACTTACTCGCTTCTTAGAAGGAGAAATGACTATGCGTAACTTCGATTTATCCCCACTGATGCGTCAATGGATCGGTTTTGACAAACTGGCCAACGCACTGCAAAACGCCGGTGAAAGCCAGAGCTTCCCGCCGTACAACATTGAGAAAAGCGACGATAACCACTACCGCATTACCCTTGCGCTGGCAGGTTTCCGTCAGGAAGATTTAGAGATTCAACTGGAAGGTACGCGCCTGAGCGTAAAAGGCACGCCGGAGCAGCCAAAAGAAGAGAAAAAATGGCTGCATCAAGGGCTTATGAATCAGCCATTTAGCCTGAGCTTTACGCTGGCTGAAAATATGGAAGTCTCTGGCGCAACCTTCGTAAACGGTTTACTGCATATTGATTTAATTCGTAATGAGCCTGAACCCATCGCAGCGCAGCGTATCGCTATCAGCGAACGTCCCGCGTTAAATAGCTAACTAGCTATTCTCTTTGCCCCGCCATTCTGGTGGGGCTTTTTTTGTCTTTCTTCTTCAACAATGCGTTAAATTTCGCCTGTTTAAGATATTTCGGCACGTTCTTTCCCGTGATAATGTGCGCTATAAGGCAAATCTGCTTCACCGATTCAGCCATAATCCGTAGCAATTAAAAATGTTATCTCAAGAGAAATGGACGATGAGTGATATAGCATTAACGGTCAGTATTCTGGCTTTGGTGGCAGTCGTCGGTTTGTTTATCGGCAATGTCAAATTTCGCGGCATAGGATTAGGTATTGGCGGCGTGCTGTTTGGTGGGATCATCGTCGGCCATTTTGTTTCTCAGGCGGGGATGACATTAAGTAGCGATATGCTGCATGTTATTCAGGAATTTGGCCTGATCCTGTTCGTTTATACTATCGGGATTCAGGTAGGGCCGGGCTTCTTTGCCTCATTGCGCGTCTCCGGATTACGCCTCAACCTGTTTGCTGTTCTGATCGTCATCATCGGTGGTCTGGTTACCGCCATCCTGCATAAACTGTTTGATATTCCACTGCCGGTAGTGCTGGGGATTTTCTCCGGTGCGGTTACCAATACGCCAGCGCTGGGGGCAGGGCAGCAGATTTTGCGCGACCTGGGTACACCAATGGAAATGGTCGATCAGATGGGGATGAGTTACGCGATGGCGTATCCATTCGGCATTTGCGGGATTTTGTTCACCATGTGGATGTTGCGGGTTATTTTCCGCGTCAATGTCGAGACAGAAGCTCAGCAGCACGAGTCTTCACGCACCAATGGCGGCGCGCTGATCAAGACTATCAATATTCGCGTTGAGAACCCTAACCTGCATGATTTAGCCATTAAAGATGTACCGATTCTCAACGGCGACAAAATTATCTGCTCGCGTCTGAAACGCGAAGAAACCCTAAAAGTTCCTTCGCCAGATACCATTATTCAACTGGGCGATTTGCTGCATCTGGTGGGTCAGCCAGCGGATTTACATAATGCGCAACTGGTGATTGGTCAGGAGGTCGATACTTCGCTGTCCACGAAAGGCACTGATTTGCGCGTCGAGCGTGTGGTGGTCACCAATGAAAACGTGCTCGGAAAACGTATTCGCGACCTGCACTTTAAAGAACGCTATGACGTTGTTATCTCGCGCCTGAACCGTGCCGGGGTCGAACTGGTCGCCAGTGGCGATATCAGCCTGCAGTTCGGCGATATCCTCAATCTGGTGGGGCGTCCGTCCGCAATTGATGCCGTTGCCAATGTGCTGGGGAATGCGCAGCAAAAACTGCAACAGGTTCAGATGCTGCCAGTGTTTATTGGCATCGGGCTTGGCGTATTGTTAGGTTCTATTCCCGTCTTTGTGCCTGGGTTCCCGGCCGCGTTGAAACTGGGGCTGGCGGGCGGTCCGCTGATTATGGCGTTGATCCTCGGGCGTATCGGCAGTATCGGCAAGCTGTACTGGTTTATGCCGCCAAGTGCCAACCTCGCGCTGCGGGAGCTGGGGATCGTGCTGTTCCTCTCGGTCGTTGGTCTGAAATCTGGTGGGGATTTTGTGAATACCCTGGTCAATGGCGAAGGGCTAAGCTGGATTGGTTATGGTGCCCTGATCACCGCCGTTCCGCTGATTACTGTTGGCATTCTGGCGCGGATGTTAGCCAAAATGAATTACCTGACCATGTGCGGGATGCTGGCAGGTTCCATGACCGATCCTCCGGCGCTGGCGTTTGCTAATAATCTTCATCCAACCAGCGGTGCGGCGGCGCTCTCTTACGCCACTGTCTATCCGTTAGTGATGTTCCTGCGCATTATCACCCCCCAATTACTGGCGGTGCTCTTCTGGAGTATCGGTTAACTCTTTTCCGGGTGGAGTCGCCGTAAATGGTACTCCACCTGGTATTCGCTGGCATTTCTGAACATCACTGAATAATTCAAAAACTCCCCGCTCTCGCTATATGACAACGAGGTGATCCGCAGCAGTGGCGTGTGTTCCGCTACCTTCATTTGCCGCGCCAGCAGTCTATCGGCGAGCACTGGCGTCAGGCTTTCATAATTACCGCCAATCAAAATCCCGCACTCTTGTTCAATATATTCAAACTTCGACCCTTCCAGATGTTGCAGCGAAAGATTACGGAACAGTTTTACCGGCATATAGCTGTCTTCCAGCATCAGCGGTTTCCCTTCCACAAAACGAACGCGACGGGAGAAGTAGATCTGCTCGTTGATTTGAATCCGTAACTGGCTGGCAATGACCGGAGGCGCAGGCATGATTTCAAAAATCAGCACCTGGCTGGTGACCGTTTTTCCCTGCCGTTTTAACACCTCCACCAGCCCGGTCAGGCTGGCGGTTTGATGCAGTACATCTTTGCGCACCAGGTAAGTGCCGCTGCCGTGGCGGCGGACCACCAATCCCCACGCTACCAGCAGGTCAATGGCTTTACGGATGGTCATCCGCGATACCGCAAATTCTTCCGCCAACTTTTTTTCACCGGGAAGAAGGCTATTTAGCGTGAAATCTGCAGAATTAAGTCGAATTCTTAACCGCTCCGCAATGCTTTTGTAGATCATCTCTAGATCTCTTTTTTGCCTGCAAGCACGGGTAATGCGCCCACAAGTTCTGCTTAATCGATTGAAAAAACATCTTTTTTTTAAAGATGTGTTCGATGCTGTGTACCTGTGCTCACAGATGTCTACTTTTTCGCGAAAACGTAGATCTCTACCGCCCAACGAAAAGCATGAAAGCGATCACGAATCCCATTGGGTCGTCATGTTCTGCCGATCGCATCTTCCTATCCTCGCTCCAGGCCTGCCGCATAACCAATCAGGCTTCCTACTTACAGAATTGAGAAAAGAGGATGTGGAAATGCTCAGTCAAATTCAACGCTTTGGCGGCGCGATGTTCACGCCAGTGCTGCTGTTTCCCTTCGCCGGGATTGTGGTGGGTCTTGCCATCTTGCTGCAAAACCCGATGTTTGTCGGGGAATCACTGACCGATCCGAACAGTTTATTCGCGCAAATCGTACACATTATTGAAGAGGGCGGTTGGACGGTGTTCCGTAATATGCCGCTGATTTTTGCTGTCGGTTTACCCATTGGCCTTGCTAAGCAAGCGCAGGGGCGTGCTTGTCTGGCGGTGATGGTGAGTTTCCTGACCTGGAACTATTTCATCAACGCGATGGGAATGACCTGGGGAAGCTACTTCGGCGTCGATTTCACTCAGGACGCGGTGGCAGGTAGCGGTCTGACAATGATGGCCGGGATTAAAACCCTCGATACCAGCATTATCGGCGCAATTATCATTTCCGGCATTGTGACGGCGCTGCATAACCGTCTGTTCGATAAAAAACTGCCGGTTTTTCTCGGCATTTTCCAGGGGACGTCTTATGTGGTGATTATCGCCTTCCTGGTGATGATCCCCTGTGCCTGGCTGACGTTGCTCGGCTGGCCAAAAGTACAAATGGGGATTGAATCTCTGCAAGCGTTCCTGCGTTCGGCGGGTGCGCTTGGGGTGTGGGTTTACACCTTCCTCGAACGTATTCTGATCCCAACCGGTTTACACCACTTCATCTACGGACCGTTTATCTTTGGTCCGGTAGCTGTTGAAGGCGGCATTCAGATGTACTGGGCGCAGCATCTGCAAGAGTTCAGTCTGAGCGCCGAGCCGCTGAAATCGTTGTTCCCGGAAGGCGGTTTTGCCCTGCACGGTAACTCAAAAATCTTTGGTGCCGTGGGCATTTCTTTAGCGATGTACTTCACTGCCGCACCGGAAAATCGGGTAAAAGTGGCGGGCTTGCTGATTCCCGCAACCTTAACCGCCATGCTGGTGGGAATTACCGAACCGCTGGAATTTACCTTCCTGTTCATTTCACCGTTGCTGTTTGCGGTACACGCTGTGCTTGCGGCCTCAATGTCGACCGTGATGTATCTCTTTGGTGTGGTGGGCAACATGGGCGGAGGTCTGATTGACCAGGTTTTACCGCAAAACTGGATCCCGATGTTCAGCAACCACGCGGATATGATGCTGACCCAAATCGCCATTGGGTTGTGCTTTACCCTGCTGTACTTCGTGGTTTTCCGCACACTGATTCTGCAGTTCAACATGTGCACGCCGGGACGTGAAGATGCGGAAGTGAAACTCTACTCAAAAGCCGAATACAAAGCCTCGCGAGGCCAAACCACCGCGGCAGAGCCAAAAAAAGAGCTGGATCAGGCTGCCGGTATCCTGCAAGCCCTGGGCGGGGTCGGCAATATCTCCAGCATTAACAATTGCGCGACGCGTTTACGTATTGCACTGCATGACATGTCACAAACGCTGGATGACGAAGTCTTTAAAAAGCTGGGAGCGCACGGCGTCTTCCGTAGTGGCGATGCCATTCAGGTGATCATTGGTCTGCATGTATCCCAGCTGCGTGAACAGCTCGATAGCTTAATTAATTCTCATCAATCAGCAGAAAATGTTGCCATTACGGAGGCAGTATAATGACCAAATTCTCAGTGGTTGTCGCAGGCGGTGGAAGCACCTTTACGCCAGGCATCGTGTTGATGCTCCTGGCGAATCAGGACCGTTTCCCGCTTCGTGCACTGAAATTTTATGATAACGATGGTGCGCGGCAGGAAGTGATTGCCGAAGCCTGTAAAGTCATCCTTAAAGAGAAAGCGCCGGACATTGCGTTTAGTTACACCACCGATCCTGAAGTGGCATTCAGCGACGTTGATTTTGTCATGGCGCACATCCGCGTCGGCAAGTACCCGATGCGCGAACTGGATGAAAAAATCCCACTGCGCCACGGTGTTGTTGGTCAGGAAACTTGCGGACCCGGCGGAATAGCGTACGGCATGCGTTCCATTGGCGGCGTCCTGGAACTGGTGGATTATATGGAAAAATATTCACCAAACGCCTGGATGCTCAACTACTCCAACCCGGCAGCAATTGTCGCAGAAGCCACGCGTCGTCTGCGCCCGAATGCGAAAATCCTCAACATCTGTGACATGCCAATCGGTATTGAAAGCCGGATGGCGCAAATTGTTGGGCTGCAAGATCGCAAACAGATGCGCGTGCGCTACTACGGCCTGAACCACTGGTGGTCGGCGATATCCCGCAGTTTCAGAAAGGGTTAATGAGTCAGCAAGTGGCGGTGGAAAAACTGGTCGTGGACGCCTGGGAACAGCGTTCATATCAGCACCTGTGGTAGGCGATTACGTTGTCGAAAACGGTACCGAGCGCCTCGGTCGCCAAAGCTATTCTGGATGAGTTGCTGGAGGCCAACAAAGCGTACTGGCCAGAGTTACGTTAATTGTGTGGACTGGCATCCGTTGGGTGCTGGTCCGTATTCTTTAGCACGGCTGACGGCGCATAACCAAATTTATGTTTAAAGGCTTTGCTGAAATGAAAGGAGTCGAAGAAGTTGAGCGTATCAGCGACTTCGCCAACCGAGTTTCCTTGTTGCTTTAATAGCGATAGCGCCAGATCCAGACGCGCATCGAGGTAATATTCTTTCGGCGTCTTGCCGGTATAGCGTAAAAACAGACGACGCAACCAGGCTTCGCTACAGGGGATCGTGGCAGCCATATCAGCTACGCTCCAGCGTTGTTGCAGACTGGCATGTAAAGTGGCAATTAATTTTTCAATTTGCCGCCGTTGTGGATCTTTTTTACCATCTGCGTACATAAGACAAATCCACTGATAAATAATTTTCGTCAGAAAAGCGACTGCCAGATTATTTTTTATTGCTTCTGGTGAAGTTATTAACTCAGCAACTTCGGTGAGTTCCTGATTATAAATTTCGCCATTATAAATAACGCTTTGCTGACCAACGGGAATATCCATCATGCTGGTGGGGGTAAATTCCATCCAGTACTGTTCCCAGACTAAACCTTCACAGTGATAAGAGTGAATATCCATTGGCTTTAAGAATATAATACAGTTGCCATGCAGTGTTATTTGTTCGCCATTCTTTAAAAGAATTTTCCCACATCCTTGTACGGTATACACCGCAACCCATGAGTTGGCGATAAGCGGTTTCTTCTTGTCCCGCGGCCAGATCACCCGGTAATGCTCGTCGGCGTAGGTATGCCAGAGCGAGATCAGAGAAATTCCGCTGGAGATCACATTTTCGTTAATCAATAAGGGAATATTGTACGGAGTTTCGTTTTTTACATCTGAACTTTGCAATTTTCCATTCATTTTAATATCCCTCCGGCGAATTATGCTCACAACCTGAACTTAACAGAAAACAATCCGTTCAGGGATACGACGTTTGTATTTTAAGAATCTGACTGCCTGACCCGACGCATTTTACCTCTCCCTATATTCATGCGTCCGGGACATAAACATAAATAAGGGCTATGAGATGAATTCGTTACAAATCTTGAGTTTTGTCGGTTTTACGCTGCTGGTGGCGGTGATCACCTGGTGGAAGGTCCGCAAAACAGATACCGGATCGCAACAAGGCTATTTTCTTGCCGGACGTTCACTAAAAGCGCCGGTTATTGCCGCTTCGTTAATGCTAACCAACCTTTCCACGGAACAACTGGTCGGCCTTTCCGGGCAGGCCTACAAAAGCGGCATGTCGGTGATGGGCTGGGAAGTGACTTCAGCGGTGACGCTGATCTTCCTCGCGCTAATCTTTTTACCGCGCTATCTGAAGCGCGGCATTGCCACCATCCCCGATTTTCTGGAGGAACGTTATGATAAAACGACGCGTATTATCATCGACTTCTGCTTCCTCATTGCCACCGGCGTCTGCTTTCTGCCGATTGTTCTCTACTCCGGCGCGTTGGCGCTCAACAGCCTGTTTCACGTCGGGGAATCGCTACAGATTTCTCACGGTGCGGCTATCTGGCTACTGGTAATTTTGCTTGGTCTGGCGGGAATTTTGTATGCGGTGATCGGCGGACTGCGCGCAATGGCAGTGGCGGACTCCATCAACGGTATTGGGCTGGTTATCGGCGGGTTGATGGTGCCGGTATTTGGCCTGATCGCGATGGGCAAGGGCAGCTTTATGCAGGGCATTGAGCAACTCACCACCGTTCACGCCGAGAAATTAAACTCAATCGGTGGCCCGACCGATCCCTTGCCGATTGGCGCGGCATTTACCGGTTTGATTCTGGTGAACACCTTTTACTGGTGTACAAATCAGGGCATCGTGCAACGCACGCTGGCGTCAAAAAGCCTGGCGGAAGGGCAAAAGGGGGCGCTGTTAACGGCGGTGCTGAAAATGCTCGACCCGCTGGTACTGGTGCTGCCAGGGTTGATTGCGTTTCATCTGTATCAGGATTTACCGAAAGCCGACATGGCCTACCCGACGCTGGTCAATAACGTTCTGCCAGTGCCAATGGTGGGTTTCTTCGGCGCGGTGTTATTTGGTGCGGTGATCAGTACCTTCAACGGCTTTCTGAATAGCGCCAGTACGTTATTCAGTATGGGTATTTACCGTCGCATCATTAACCAGAATGCCGAGCCGCAGCAGCTGGTCACCGTCGGGCGCAAATTTGGTTTCTTTATCGCTATCGTTTCGGTGCTGGTCGCGCCGTGGATCGCCAACGCGCCGCAGGGGCTGTATAGCTGGATGAAACAGCTCAACGGCATTTACAACGTGCCGCTGGTTACCATCATCATTATGGGCTTTTTCTTCCCGCGCATCCCGGCGCTGGCGGCAAAAGTGGCGATGGGGATTGGCATAATCAGCTACATCACCATCAACTATCTGGTGAAGTTCGACTTCCATTTCCTCTATGTGCTGGCCTGTACGTTCTGCATCAACGTGGTCGTGATGCTGGTGATCGGTTTTATCAAACCGCGCGCCACGCCGTTCACCTTCAAAGATGCGTTTGCGGTGGACATGAAACCGTGGAGAAACGTCAAGATCGCGTCAATTGGCATCCTGTTCGCGATGATTGGCGTCTATGCCGGGCTGGCTGAATTCGGCGGCTACGGTACGCGCTGGTTAGCGATGATCAGTTATTTCATTGCCGCCGTAGTGATTGTCTACCTGATTTTTGACAGCTGGCGGCATCGTCACGACCCAGCCGTAACCTTTACTCCCGACGCGAAGGATAGCCTATGAAACGCCCCAATTTTCTGTTCATCATGACCGATACCCAGGCCACCAATATGGTCGGTTGCTATAGCGGTAAACCGCTGAATACGCAAAATATTGATAGTCTGGCGGCGGAAGGTATTCGCTTTAATTCCGCCTACACCTGTTCACCGGTTTGTACGCCTGCACGCGCCGGACTATTTACCGGTATCTACGCTAACCAGTCCGGCCCGTGGACCAACAACGTCGCGCCAGGCAAAAACATCTCCACTATGGGGCGCTACTTTAAGGATGCCGGCTATCACACCTGTTACATCGGCAAATGGCATCTCGACGGTCATGACTATTTCGGCACTGGCGAGTGTCCGCCGGAGTGGGACGCTGATTACTGGTTCGATGGGGCGAACTACCTTAGCGAACTGACGGAAAAAGAGATCAGCCTGTGGCGCAATGGCCTAAACAGCGTTGAGGATTTACAGGCGAACCATATCGACGAAACCTTCACCTGGGCGCACCGCATCAGCAATCGGGCGGTAGATTTTCTGCAACAGCCCGCGCGCGCCGAGGAACCCTTCCTGATGGTGGTTTCGTATGATGAGCCGCATCACCCGTTCACCTGTCCGGTGGAGTATTTAGAGAAATACGCTGATTTTTACTACGATCTGGGCGAGAAAGCTCAGGATGACCTGGCGAACAAACCGGAACATCACCGCTTATGGGCGCAGGCGATGCCATCGCCAGTCGGTGATGACGGGCTTTATCACCATCCGCTCTATTTTGCCTGTAATGACTTTGTTGATGACCAAATCGGACGGGTCATCAATGCCTTAACGCCAGAGCAACGTGAAAATACGTGGGTCATTTATACTTCCGATCACGGCGAAATGATGGGCGCACATAAGCTGATCAGTAAAGGAGCGGCGATGTATGACGACATCACCCGTATTCCGCTGATCATCCGTTCGCCGCAAGGGGAGCGGCGACAGGTCGATACGCCAGTCAGTCATATCGATTTACTGCCGACAATGATGGCGCTGGCAGATATTGAAAAACCAGAGATTCTGCCGGGGGAAAATATCCTTGCCGTGAAAGAGCCACGCGGTGTAATGGTGGAATTTAACCGCTACGAGATTGAGCATGACAGCTTTGGCGGTTTTATTCCGGTGCGTTGCTGGGTGACGGATGACTTTAAACTGGTACTCAACCTCTTCACCAGTGATGAACTTTACGATCGCCGTAATGACCCAAATGAAATGCATAACCTGATCGATGATATCCGTTTTGCAGACGTTCGCAGCAAAATGCATGACGCCTTATTGGATTACATGGACAAAATTCGCGATCCGTTCCGCAGTTACCAATGGAGCCTGCGTCCGTGGCGTAAAGATGCACTGCCGCGCTGGATGGGGGCATTTCGTCCACGCCCACAAGATGGCTATTCGCCGGTGGTACGTGACTATGACACCGGCCTACCGACGCAAGGAGTGAAAGTGGAAGAGAAAAAACAGAAGTTCTGACGATAATGCCCGCTGATGAACACCCGGCGGGCATTATTCAGGCTGCTTAAACCAGTGAACCGCCGGTCAGGAAGGAAAAAATCAGGAATATCAGCAAAATGCTGCACACGATGCCGATACCAAAAAGCAAGGTATGGAAAGCCAGCGTCCCGCCGCCAAAAACCAGCGCGCCGCGAATGCCCCAGCGATTTTCCTTACGCATACCGCCAATAAATGCGCAAAGTAGCGCAGCAATGGCCAGTGCGATACCGCTTTGATCGAGGATTTTATCGACATCTACGTCCTCTTTTTTCTCCACGGTGGTAATTTTTTCGCCTTTTATTCCGGCGAGAAGACCTCTTTTAATTTCAGCCGTTTTGTCCGCCACGATGCTTTCAAACGTTGGCGGTGGTGCGGAAAAAGGGCCGAATGAAAAGTGGATAATCCCCATCATTAAAGCGATGGCACCGAACAGCATGCCCAATGAACTGATTTTATTTTGAGCTATGATACCCATCTGACCTCCTTGTAGCGGATGGCGAAAGCATATCAGGAAACGGGCGGACGAAATTCTTAAAAAAAAACCGCTAAAGGTAGAGCGTTAGTGAAATTGCAAAGGAGCAACAATGAAAATTTCCCGCCTTGGAGAAGCGCCCGATTACCGCTTCTCGCTGGCTAATGAGCGTACTTTTCTGGCGTGGATCCGTACCGCACTAGGATTTCTGGCGGCGGGGGTTGGGCTTGATCAACTTGCGCCAGATTTCGCCACGCCCGTCATTCGCGAACTGCTGGCGTTGTTGTTGTGTCTGTTTTCCGGCGGGTTAGCGATGTATGGCTACTTGCGCTGGTTACGCAATGAAAAAGCGATGCGTCTGAAAGAGGACCTGCCTTACACCAACAGCTTATTAATCATCAGTTTAATATTGATGGTCGTGGCGGTGATCGTTATGGGACTGGTGTTGTATGCCGGATAGCCGCAAAGCCAGACGCATTGCCGACCCAGGACTGCAGCCGGAGCGTACATCACTGGCGTGGTTTCGTACCATGCTGGGCTACGGCGCGTTGATGGCGTTGGCTATCAAACACAACTGGCACCAGGCGGGCATGTTATTCTGGATTTCGATTGGCATCCTCGCCATCGTGGCGCTGATCCTCTGGCACTACACTCGTAATCGCAATTTAATGGATGTCACGAATAGCGATTTTTCCCAATTTCACGTAGTCCGTGACAAATTTTTGATCTCCCTCGCGGTGTTATCTCTCGCAATACTGTTTGCTGTAACGCATATACATCAACTTATCGTATTTATTGAGAGAGTCGCATGACAGGAAGTCAGGTCATTGATGCTGAAGAGGACAGGCATAAGCTGGTTGTAGAGTATAAGGATGCTCTGCAACCTGCCGATTTTTATCACAATTTCAAACAACGGGGCATCCGCTCCGTACAGCTCATTCCCCATCTTGAATTTGATGACCGGGGCGATCTGACGGCCGCTTCGGTGACAGCAGAGCTGTGGGGGAAATTTTTAATTGCCCTGTTCGAGTGTTGGGTGCGGGCAGATATCAGTCGTATATCGATTGAGCTTTTTGACGCTACCCTACAAAAATGGTGTGGCAGCGAAAACCCGCAACTGCGCCGTGACTGCCAGGCGTGCGACTGGCATCGGCTGTGTCCGCACGCTCGGGAGGAGACGCCAGACAGCGTGCTATGTGCGGGCTATCAGGCGTTTTATTCTTACTCCGCACCGCATATGCGGGTAATGCGTGATCTGATAAAGCAGCATCGTTCTCCCATGGAGCTGATGACGATGCTGCGGTGACGTGCGCTTAAACGGGCTGCCCCTGATGCGACATCCGCGTCGCCAGCGGCAGCCAGCACAGCACGATCAACAATCCCATTAAGGTCATCAATAACCCCAGGCTGCCCTGACCGGTTTGCGGCAACATCGCAGAGAGCGACGCCAGCACGCCGGAACCAATGTTTTGCAGACCGCCGACCAGCGCGCCAGCCGTGCCCGCCAGGAAGGGGAACGGCTCCATCGCGCCGCTGGTCGCCAGCGGAAACAGCATCCCGGCACCGAAAAAGAACAGCGCGGCGGGAACGAGCAGCGTCCAGACATTCATCACGCCAAACCAGTCTGGGATCCACATCAGCAAGCCAGCCAGCAGGCAGCAGATAACCGACTGCCACATTAACGTGGAGAAGCGTTTATTGGGACGTCCGGCAAACCATGCGCCAAAAAACGCTGCCGGAATCGGCAGAATAAACAAAATACTGACCGTCATACTGCTCAGCCCTAACACCGCGCCCATCAGCACGCCGGAGCAGGCTTCAAAGGCGGCAATCCCGGCCAGACCGCCAATCAGCATCAGCAAATAACAGTTAAAACCGCTGTTACCGAAAAGCGTTTTATAACTGGTAAGCAGGCGCGTGCGCGGTGCATCGACCGGACGCGTTTCCGGCATCCAGCGGGCCATACTGAAGGTCACACCAGCACAAAGAACCAACAAAAAGAGATAACAGGCGCGCCAGTTCCACATCGTATCCAGCAGACCGCCGATTAGCGGTGCGAGCAACGGACTGACGAGAATCCCCATGTTTAACAGGCTGTTAGCATGGCGCAACTGTGTCCGTTCATATAAATCTCGCGGCAAAGTACGCGCCATTACGCCGCCAACGCCGGTGCCCATCCCCTGCATCGCGCTGGCGGCAATCAACACCGTCAAACTGGAGGTCGTGACCGCGACCAGCGTTGCCAGCATAAAAATGGACATTCCGACGAGGATCACCGGTCGGCGGCCCACGCGGTCGGAAATCGGGCCATAAAACAGCTGTGAGACACCGTAAGTCAGCAGATAAGCGCCCATTACGCTCTGCACCGCCCCTTCACGGACGTTGAGATCGCGCGCCATATCGGCAATAGCTGGAATATAAATGGTTTGCGCCATCTGACCGACGGCCACGAGTAATACCAACATCAATAACAAATTGACGTTTCTTTGCCTTTTCATTATCACGGATGCTTTTATAAAAATAATTAGAATAAGTCACTACGCATTCCCATAAATGCGGGAGAGGAATCTATCACATTGATGAATGTTAGCCAGATATACGCCAGGAATGGGGAATTGTTTAGCGGCAGAATATGTAAACAAAAGCGGCAATAAATGTTGCCGGGAGGGATTACGTGCGAACTGTAACCCTCTCCCCAAAGGGGCGAGGGGGAAACCACCGTTCCCTTTCAGAAAATGAGCTAAACATTGCACGGGACGGTCCCCTCGCCCCTTTGGGGAGAGGGCTAGGGTGAGGGGCACAGGCAGCGCAGGTGCAAACATTCTGCTGGTAGAAGAAGCCCCCAACTCCAACCCGCACGCTAAATATAAAAGGGGAGCGGTTACCCGCTCCCCTTTGGTGCGACTTGAATCTGAATTACTTCAGGTATTTCAGAACAGCATCAAGCAGTTGCAGTGCTGCAACAATGAGTTTGAGGATAAGAATGGCGATATCCACCAGGCTCATACGCGTCTCCTGTGGTTCAGGAGCACTGCCAGCTGACGTACCTTTCCGCTGCCTGTTGCCAGCTGTTGTGCACGCGGTATCTTAAGGAGAAACGTTGTGCTTGTTGACATAACACAGTGTGCTCACGCGGGGTTAAGGCGCTGACGGCACCACCCGTTTCAGCCAGGACTTAGTGCGCCGGGTAACGATGCGGCCCCCGCATAACACATTGCGTACAGTGATATTATAGAAGTTTACTGTATAAATAAACAGTAATATTTGGACAAAACGCAAACTGTGATCGATACTCAACTATGCCCTAAATACGTCAAAATTCGTGCCGAAATTGCGCGTTCTGCGCGGAACACGTATACTTTCAGTGTTGACATAATACAGTGTGCTTTGCGGTTACCAGCCGCAGGCGGCTGATGAAACCTCGCTCCGGCGGGGTTTTTTGTTATCTGCAATTCAGTACAAAACGTGATCAGCCCCTCAATTTTCCCTTGCTGAAAAATTTTCCATTGTCTCCCCTGTAAAGCTGTGCTTGTATAAATATTGTTAAACACAAAACCAACAAGGTCCCCAATGACTACTTCCATGTTCAACGCAAAACTACTACCAACTGCGCTATCCGCCGCAGTGGTCGTCGTGCGTGTGGTGGTGGTCGTCGGCAATGCGCCGTAGGGACTGGAACAACACACGATTCCAAAACCCCGCCGGCGCAAACCGGGCGGGGTTTTTCGTTTAAGCACCTCCCGGAAAGTCGGCCCAGAAGAAAAGGACTGGAGCATGGCAAGTTCGGGCACAACATCGACGCGTAAGCGCTTTACCGGCGCAGAATTTATCGTTCATTTCCTGGAACAGCAGGGCATTAAGATTGTGACGGGCATTCCGGGCGGTTCTATCCTGCCTGTTTACGATGCCTTAAGCCAAAGCACGCAAATCCGCCATATTCTGGCCCGTCATGAACAGGGCGCGGGATTTATCGCTCAGGGGATGGCGCGCACCGACGGTAAACCGGCGGTCTGTATGGCCTGTAGCGGACCGGGTGCGACTAACCTGGTGACCGCCATTGCCGATGCGCGGCTGGACTCCATCCCGCTGATTTGCATCACCGGTCAGGTTCCCGCCTCGATGATCGGCACCGACGCCTTCCAGGAAGTGGACACCTACGGCATCTCTATCCCCATCACCAAACACAACTATCTGGTCAGACATATCGAAGAACTCCCGCAGGTCATGAGCGATGCCTTCCGCATTGCGCAATCAGGCCGCCCAGGCCCGGTGTGGATAGACATTCCTAAGGATGTGCAAACGGCAGTTTTTGAGATTGAAACACAGCCCGCTATGGCAGAAAAAGCCGCCGCCCCCGCCTTTAGCGAAGAAAGCATTCGTGACGCAGCGGCGATGATTAACGCTGCCAAACGCCCGGTGCTTTATCTGGGCGGCGGTGTGATCAATGCGCCCGCACGGGTGCGTGAACTGGCGGAGAAAGCGCAACTGCCTACCACCATGACTTTAATGGCGCTGGGCATGTTGCCAAAAGCGCATCCGTTGTCGCTGGGTATGCTGGGGATGCACGGCGTGCGCAGCACCAACTATATTTTGCAGGAGGCGGATTTGTTGATAGTGCTCGGTGCGCGTTTTGATGACCGGGCGATTGGCAAAACCGAGCAGTTCTGTCCGAATGCCAAAATTATTCATGTCGATATCGATCGCGCAGAGCTGGGTAAAATCAAGCAGCCGCATGTGGCGATTCAGGCGGATGTTGATGACGTGCTGGCGCAATTGATCCCGCAGGTGGAAGCGCAACCGCGTGCAGAGTGGCACCAGTTGGTAGCGGATTTGCAGCGCGAATTCCCGTGTCCAATCCCGAAAGCGTGCGATCCATTAAGCCATTACGGCCTGATCAACGCCGTTGCCGCCTGTGTCGATGACAATGCGATTATCACCACCGATGTGGGTCAGCATCAGATGTGGACCGCGCAAGCTTATCCGCTCAATCGCCCACGCCAGTGGCTGACCTCCGGTGGGCTGGGCACGATGGGTTTTGGCCTGCCTGCGGCGATTGGCGCGGCGCTGGCGAACCCGGATCGCAAAGTGTTGTGTTTCTCCGGCGACGGCAGCCTGATGATGAATATTCAGGAGATGGCGACCGCCAGTGAAAATCAGCTGGATGTCAAAATCATTCTGATGAACAACGAAGCGCTGGGGCTGGTGCATCAGCAACAGAGTCTGTTCTACGAGCAAGGCGTTTTTGCCGCCACCTATCCGGGAAAAATCAACTTTATGCAGATTGCCGCCGGATTCGGCCTCGAAACCTGTGATTTGAATAACGAAGCCGATCCGCAGGCTGCATTGCAGGAAATCATCAATCGCCCTGGCCCGGCGCTGATCCATGTGCGCATTGATGCCGAAGAAAAAGTTTACCCGATGGTGCCGCCAGGTGCGGCGAATACTGAAATGGTGGGGGAATAAGCCATGCAAAACACAACTCATGACAACGTGATTCTGGAGCTCACCGTTCGCAACCATCCGGGCGTAATGACCCACGTTTGTGGCCTTTTTGCCCGCCGCGCTTTTAACGTTGAAGGCATTCTTTGTCTGCCGATTCAGGACAGCGACAAAAGCCATATCTGGCTACTGGTCAATGACGACCAGCGTCTGGAGCAGATGATAAGCCAAATCGATAAGCTGGAAGATGTGGTGAAAGTGCAGCGTAATCAGTCCGATCCGACTATGTTTAACAAGATTGCGGTGTTTTTTCAGTAACCGCTCAAGGCTTGAACAACATCGCGCTTATCGTTAAGGTAAGCGCGTTTTTTTTTACCCGCCAGGACAAGACCATGATCACCGTTGCCCTTATAGACGATCACCTCATCGTCCGCTCCGGCTTTGCGCAGCTGCTGGGGCTGGAACCTGATTTGCAGGTAGTTGCCGAGTTTGGTTCGGGGCGCGAGGCGCTGGCGGGGCTGCCGGGGCGCGGTGTGCAGGTGTGTATTTGCGATATCTCCATGCCCGATATCTCCGGTCTGGAACTGCTAAGCCAGCTGCCGAAAGGTATGGCGACAATAATGCTCTCTGTTCATGACAGTCCGGCGCTGGTTGAGCAGGCGCTTAACGCGGGGGCACGCGGCTTTCTCTCCAAACGCTGTAGCCCTGACGAACTGATTGCGGCGGTGCATACGGTTGCCACGGGCGGCTGTTATCTGACGCCGGATATTGCCATTAAACTGGCATCCGGTCGTCAGGACCCGCTAACCAAACGCGAACGGCAGGTGGCGGAAAAACTGGCGCAAGGAATGGCGGTGAAAGAGATTGCTGCCGAACTGGGCTTGTCGCCGAAAACGGTGCACGTCCATCGCGCCAACCTGATGGAAAAACTGGGTGTCAGTAACGACGTAGAGCTGGCGCGCCGCATGTTTGATGGCTGGTGATGAAGACGTTGTTCTCCCGCTTAATTACCGTTATTGCCTGCTTTTTTATCTTCTCTGCCGCATGGTTTTGCCTGTGGAGTATCAGCCTGCACCTGGTTGAGCGCCCTGATATGGCGGTGCTGTTATTTCCGTTTGGTCTGCGTCTGGGGCTAATGCTGCAATGCCCGCGCGGATACTGGCCGGTGCTGCTGGGCGCGGAGTGGCTGCTGATTTACTGGCTAACGCAGGCGGTCGGTTTAACCCATTTTCCGTTATTGATGATCGGTAGTTTACTGACGTTACTGCCCGTGGCGCTGATCTCGCGCTATCGCCATCAGCGTGACTGGCGCACCTTGCTGTTACAGGGTGCGGCGTTAACGGCGGCGGCGTTGTTGCAGTCGCTGCCCTGGCTTTGGCACGGCAAAGAGTCGTGGAATGCGCTGTTGCTGACTTTAACTGGCGGCCTGACGCTGGCCCCGATATGTCTGGTGTTCTGGCACTATCTCGCCAATAACACCTGGCTGCCGCTCGGCCCGTCACTGGTTTCTCAGCCGATCAACTGGCGCGGGCGACATCTGGTCTGGTACTTGCTGCTGTTTGTTATCAGTCTCTGGCTCCAGTTGGGATTGCCGGACGAACTGTCGCGCTTTACGCCATTTTGTCTGGCGCTGCCGATTATCGCGCTGGCCTGGCACTATGGTTGGCAAGGGGCGCTGATTGCGACGTTGATGAACGCCATCGCGCTGATCGCCAGTCAAACCTGGCGCGATCATCCGGTGGATTTATTGCTCTCGCTGCTGGTGCAAAGTCTGACAGGGTTGTTGCTTGGCGCTGGCATCCAGCGGTTGCGTGAACTTAACCAGTCGCTGCAAAAGGAACTGGCGCGCAATCAGCATCTGGCTGAACGGTTGCTGGAAACCGAAGAGAGCGTGCGCCGTGATGTGGCGCGTGAGCTGCATGATGATATCGGTCAGACCATCACAGCCATTCGTACTCAGGCGGGCATTGTTCAGCGGCTGGCGGCAGATAACGCCAGCGTGAAGCAGAGCGGGCAGCTCATCGAACAACTATCGCTGGGCGTTTACGACGCGGTGCGCCGTTTGTTGGGTCGGTTACGTCCGCGCCAGTTGGATGATCTCACCCTGGAGCAGGCCATCCGCTCACTGATGCGGGAAATGGAGCTGGAAGGGCGCGGTATTGTCAGCCATCTCGAATGGCGAATCGATGAATCAGCGTTAAGCGAAAACCAGCGCGTGACGCTGTTTCGTGTCTGCCAGGAAGGGCTGAACAACATTGTGAAACATGCTGATGCCAGCGCGGTCACCCTGCAAGGCTGGCAGCAGGATGAACGGTTGATGCTGGTTATTGAAGACGATGGCAGCGGTTTGCCGCCGGGTTCCGGGCAACAAGGTTTTGGCCTCACCGGAATGCGCGAGCGCGTAACGGCGCTGGGTGGCACATTACACATTTCCTGTCTGCACGGCACGCGTGTCAGCGTTTCTCTACCTCAACGCTATGTCTAAGGTTTGATGATGTTGCCGTTTCTGAAAGCGCCTGCCGATGCGCCATTAATGACTGATAAATATGAAATTGATGCCCGCTATCGCTACTGGCGTCGGCATATTCTGCTGACCATCTGGCTGGGTTACGCGCTGTTTTACTTCACGCGGAAAAGTTTTAACGCCGCGGTACCAGAAATCCTTGCTAACGGCGTGCTCAGCCGTAGCGATATCGGCCTGTTAGCGACCCTGTTTTACATTACTTACGGCGTGTCGAAGTTTGTCTCCGGCATTGTCAGCGATCGCTCAAATGCCCGTTATTTTATGGGGATAGGGCTTATCGCCACGGGCATCATGAACATTCTGTTTGGCTTCTCGACGTCGCTATGGGCGTTTGCCGTGCTCTGGGTGCTGAACGCCTTTTTCCAGGGCTGGGGTTCACCGGTGTGTGCGCGTCTGTTAACGGCCTGGTATTCACGTACCGAGCGCGGCGGTTGGTGGGCATTATGGAACACGGCGCATAACGTCGGCGGCGCACTCATTCCCATTGTGATGGCAGCGAGCGCGCTGCATTACGGCTGGCGTGCCGGGATGATGATTGCTGGTTGTATGGCGATAGTCGTGGGGATTTTTCTCTGCTGGCGGCTACGCGATCGCCCGCAGGCGTTAGGTTTACCGGCGGTCGGTGAATGGCGGCACGACGCGCTGGAAATTGCTCAACAACAAGAAGGGGCAGGGTTGACGCGTAAAGAGATCCTGACCAAATATGTGTTGCTGAATCCGTATATCTGGCTGCTTTCGTTTTGCTATGTGCTGGTCTATGTGGTCCGGGCGGCGATCAACGACTGGGGCAATTTGTATATGTCCGAGACACTGGGCGTCGATCTGGTCACGGCGAATACGGCAGTGACGATGTTTGAACTGGGCGGATTTATCGGTGCGCTGGTAGCCGGTTGGGGCTCGGACAAATTGTTTAACGGCAACCGTGGGCCGATGAATTTGATTTTCGCCGCCGGAATTTTGCTTTCAGTCGGCTCGCTGTGGCTGATGCCATTTGCCAGCTACGTGATGCAGGCAACCTGCTTCTTCACCATTGGTTTTTTTGTCTTTGGCCCGCAGATGTTAATCGGCATGGCGGCGGCAGAGTGTTCCCACAAAGAGGCGGCAGGGGCGGCGACGGGGTTTGTCGGCTTGTTTGCTTATCTGGGGGCGTCGCTTGCTGGTTGGCCGCTGGCGAAAGTACTCGATACCTGGCACTGGAGCGGATTTTTTGTGGTTATCTCTATCGCCGCCGGGATTTCCGCACTGCTGTTACTGCCCTTTTTGAACGCCCAGGCACCGCGCGAAGCGTGATGCATCTCACCTTTTCACTTCATATCCGGCAAAACTAAGAAATTTTCCAGGTTTTGCCTGGACGCTATCTCAGGCCTGATTTGCTGCTGATTTTTACAATGCATGCCTCACGCAGGTATTCATTTCAGGAGTAACCCATGCTGGCTTTCTTAAACCAGGTTCGCAAGCCGACCCTGGACCTTCCGCTCGAAGTGCGGCGCAAAATGTGGTTCAAACCGTTCATGCAATCCTACCTGGTGGTCTTTATCGGCTACCTGACGATGTACCTGATTCGCAAGAACTTTAACATCGCGCAGAACGACATGATCTCGACCTTCGGGTTGAGCATGACGCAGCTGGGGATGATCGGCCTGGGTTTCTCCATCACTTATGGCGTGGGTAAAACGCTGGTTTCCTACTACGCCGACGGCAAAAACACCAAACAATTCCTGCCGTTCATGCTGATCCTGTCTGCCATTTGTATGCTGGGCTTCAGTGCCAGTATGGGCAGCGGCTCGGTTAGCCTGTTCCTGATGATTGCCTTCTACGCCTTAAGCGGCTTTTTCCAGAGTACCGGCGGTTCGTGCAGTTACTCCACCATCACCAAATGGACACCGCGTCGTAAGCGCGGGACCTTCCTCGGTTTCTGGAACATTTCCCATAACCTTGGCGGCGCGGGTGCGGCTGGTGTGGCGCTGTTCGGCGCAAATTACCTGTTCGACGGCCACGTGATCGGCATGTTTATCTTCCCGTCGATTATCGCGTTGATTGTCGGTTTTATCGGCCTGCGTTACGGCAGCGACTCCCCGGAATCTTATGGCCTCGGCAAAGCGGAAGAGCTGTTCGGCGAGGAGATCAGCGAAGAGGACAAAGAGACAGAATCTACCGATATGACCAAGTGGCAGATCTTTGTTGAGTATGTGCTGAAAAACAAAGTGATCTGGCTGCTGTGCTTCGCCAACATTTTCCTCTATGTGGTGCGTATTGGTATCGACCAGTGGTCAACCGTGTACGCGTTCCAGGAACTGAAACTCTCTAAAGCGGTGGCGATTCAGGGCTTTACGCTGTTTGAAGCTGGTGCGCTGGTCGGTACGCTGCTGTGGGGCTGGCTCTCTGACCTGGCGAACGGTCGCCGTGGCCTGGTGGCCTGCATCGCGCTGGCGCTGATTATCGCCACGCTCGGTGTGTATCAACATGCCAGCAACGAATATATCTATCTGGCTTCTCTCTTTGCGTTGGGTTTCCTGGTCTTTGGCCCGCAATTGTTGATTGGTGTGGCTGCTGTTGGCTTTGTACCTAAAAAAGCGATTGGCGCTGCCGATGGTATTAAAGGCACCTTTGCTTACCTGATTGGTGACAGCTTTGCCAAGTTAGGTCTGGGAATGATTGCCGATGGGACGCCGGTATTCGGCCTTACCGGCTGGGCAGGCACCTTCGCCGCACTTGATATCGCCGCGATTGGTTGTATCTGCCTGATGGCGATAGTGGCGGTGATGGAAGAACGCAAAATCCGCCGCGAGAAAAAAATTCAGCAGTTGACAGTGGCATAAACGTAACTGGTGACTTTTGCCCGGCATGACGCCGGGCTTTTTTATTATTCCGTGACTTCCAGCGTAGTGAAGGCAAACTTCTCGCCATCAAATAGCCCCTGACTGGTTAGTTTTAGCGCGGGGATCACTGGCAGAGAAAGAAACGCCATCTGAATAAACGGCTCATCGGGTAACGGACCGCATTCACGGGCGGCGGCTTTCAAGGCGTCAATTTGTTCCGCCAGCAACTGCGCCGTGTCGGTGCTCATCAGGCCGGCAATGGGCAACGGCAGATGACTTTGGACCTGGCCGTTACGTACCACGCACAGCCCGCCGCCATCCTGAATCACCTGATTGACCGCCAGCGCCATCTCTTCGGCACTGCGACCGATCACCACAATATTATGGCTGTCATGGCTGACCGTCGCAGCCAGCGCACCTTCATTCAGTCCAAAGCCGCCAAGCAAACCACAAGCCGGAGCCAGCCGTTGCCCGTAACGCTCAAGTACGGCAATAAAGCTCACATCATCGCGATCAAAACCATTTTCGCTGTAGACGCTGGAGTGGGAGTGCGTAATCAATTCGTTATGGATGACGTCAATGACCCGATAGCGTTTTCCGGGCGTAAATTGCAGGGCAAAGTCGCTGGCGGAAACTGGCTGGCGGGCAATGGTGTTGCCATATGGCGGAGCGGATTGTGCCAGTCTCGCCGACTCTTCCGCCTGTAAGGTTTGCGCATCAATCGGCTCGCCTTTCACCAGTACCTGCTGCACCGTGACCTTACGCGCATCGCTCAACAGGACGATATCGGCCTGCTTGCCGGGTGCCAGTAAGCCGAGGTGATTCAGACCAAAGTGGCGCGCCGTCGACCAGCTGGCGACGCGATATGCCACATGCAGCGGCACATTGTGTTGTTCGATCAGGCGGCGAATTAAGGCATCGATGTGTCCTTCATGGGCGATCTCCCACGGGTTACGGTCATCGGTACAGAGCATGCATTGCGGGCTGTTAAATTCGTTGATCAACGGTGCCAGCGCGTTGAGATTGCGGGCAGCGGACCCTTCGCGGATCATCAACGACATGCCGAGTTGTAATTTCCGGCGTCCTTCTTCCAGCTGATAACTTTCGTGGCAGTTTTCAATACCCGCAGTAATATAGGCGTTAAGTTCTTTACCACCCAAACCCGGGCAGTGACCGTCCAGCGTCAGGTGGCGAAATGCATCCAGTTTATCGAGCAGCGCATTCTGCCCGCTAATTACGCCAGGGTAGTCCATCATTTCTGCAAGGCCGGTAACCTGCGGATGGTCCCGCCAGGCGAGCATCTGTTCAAGGGTAAAACTGGCACCGTTAACATCGCAGCCTTCCAGGGCGGGTACGCAAGAGCTGACCTGTAAGTACTGGTTTTGCCTTGCCTGTTCGGCACAGCGGGCAAACCAGGCGAATCCGGCTTCTCCCATCACGTTGACGATTTCATGAGGGTCGCAAATAACGGTCGTCAGGCCGCGCGGCAGGGTAGCGGTTTCAAAAGTGACCGGCGTCATCATGCTGGATTCAATATGCAGGTGAGCATCAATAAACCCTGGCACCGCCGTTGCGCCGCGAGCATCAATCCGCTGCAAAGCCGGAGCATCAGCGTATTCTGCGCCAACACCGGCAATGTAACGTCCTTTAATCACAATTGGGCCGGAAATTTCTCCGCCATTGATCAGGTCGAGAATAGAGACATTATCAATAATATAATCGGCAACAGCGTCGCCACGGGAAACGGCTAACAATTCCTGGTATTCAGCCCGGCTAATGTGATGAAATTTATGGTTAATAGAATTATTCATATTTTTCTCATTTTGATTTTATCAATTTGATTATTATTTATCATAAAGAAACGTCGCGAGATTATTAAAGAATATCCATTAATGTGCAATTGAAATGTGATAATTATCACTGAACCGTTGTTGTCATTTGTTTTACAAAAGCAAGGGATTAAATCTCCTCCAATGGACAAAAAAATGAATAATGACAATACCGATTACGTGAGTAATGAATCAGGGACGCTTTCGCGATTATTTAAACTACCTCAGCATGGGACCACCGTCCGCACAGAATTGATTGCGGGGATGACCACTTTTTTAACCATGGTGTACATCGTTTTTGTGAACCCGCAAATCCTCGGCGCGGCACAAATGGACCCGAAAGTGGTGTTTGTTACCACCTGTTTGATTGCCGGTATCGGCAGTATTGCGATGGGGATATTTGCTAACTTACCCGTGGCGCTGGCTCCGGCAATGGGGCTGAACGCCTTCTTTGCCTTCGTGGTCGTGGGGGCGATGGGCATCTCCTGGCAGACCGGGATGGGCGCAATATTCTGGGGCGCAGTTGGACTATTTTTGCTCACGCTGTTTCGTATCCGGTACTGGATGATCTCCAACATTCCCTTAAGTTTACGTATTGGTATCACCAGCGGAATTGGATTATTTATCGCCTTAATGGGATTAAAAAATACTGGCGTTATTGTCGCCAATAAAGACACGCTGGTGATGATTGGCGATTTAAGTTCTCACGGCGTGTTGTTAGGTATTTTAGGGTTTTTTATTATAACCGTGTTGTCATCACGTCATTTTCATGCCGCGGTGCTGGTTTCTATTGTGGTGACGTCTTGCTGTGGATTATTTTTCGGTGATGTTCATTTTAGCGGCGTCTATTCCATTCCGCCTGATATTAGCGGCGTCATTGGTGAAGTAGATTTGAGCGGCGCGTTAACACTTGAACTCGCCGGTATCATTTTCTCCTTTATGCTAATCAACCTATTTGATTCATCAGGAACATTAATTGGTGTAACTGATAAAGCGGGCTTAATAGATAGTAACGGTAAATTCCCCAATATGAATAAGGCGCTGTATGTTGATAGCGTCAGTTCGGTGGCGGGGGCGTTTATCGGCACCTCGTCTGTTACTGCCTATATTGAAAGTACTTCTGGTGTGGCAGTCGGTGGTCGCACGGGGCTGACTGCGGTTGTGGTTGGCGTTATGTTCCTGTTAGTTATGTTCTTCTCACCGCTGGTGGCGATGGTTCCTCCTTACGCAACCGCCGGAGCGTTAATCTTTGTTGGCGTGCTGATGACTTCGAGCCTGGCGCGCGTTAACTGGGATGATTTTACCGAATCGGTGCCTGCGTTTATTACCACGGTGATGATGCCCTTTACTTTCTCGATCACCGAAGGGATTGCACTCGGCTTTATGTCGTACTGCATCATGAAAGTATGCACCGGGCGCTGGCGCGATCTGAACCTGTGTGTGGTGGTGGTCGCAGCTCTGTTTGCACTGAAGATTATTCTGGTGGATTAGTAACTGGCGAGGGTTTCCAGATATCATGAGTTCTGATTACGCAGGAGAACTCATGATCTGGATAATGCTCGCCACGCTGGCGGTAGTGTTTGTGGTTGGTTTTCGGGTGCTGACATCCGGGGCCAGAAAAGCGATTCGCCGTCTCAGCGATCGGCTGAACATCGATGTCGTACCCGTGGAGTCGATGGTCGATCAAATGGGAAAGTCAGCTGGTGACGAATTTTTACGTTATTTGCATCGTCCGGATGAGTCGCACCTGCAAAACGCCGCGCAGGTGTTGCTCATCTGGCAAATTGTCATTGTCGATGGTAGCGAACAGAACCTGCTGCAATGGCATCGGATTTTACAAAAAGCTCGCCTCGCCGCGCCGATTACCGACGCTCAGGTCAGGCTGGCGCTAGGTTTTCTGCGCGAAACCGAACCTGAAATGCAGGATATTAATGCTTTTCAGATGCGCTATAACGCGTTCTTTCAGCCTGCCGAGGGCGTTCACTGGTTGCATTGAAACCGTTTCGTCTTATCAGCCTACAGACCGCGCCTGACCTGTCGGGTGGATAAGACGTTCACGCCGCATCCGGTAATCTTTGCCCTGTTCCGTTTCGATCTTAACTCCAGCTCAAGCAACACCGTAAAAGTTGCAAAAACGTTAAATGCGTCACACATTTCAATGTTAAAGTGGTCGGCTTTTCCCCTGAAACATGCCACGGGTAACACCATGAGTGAATTTATTGCCGAAAACCGCGGCGCGGATGCCATCACCCGACCGAACTGGTCAGCCGTTTTCTCGGTGGCGTTTTGTGTCGCCTGTCTGATTATCGTTGAGTTTTTGCCCGTCAGTTTGTTGACGCCAATGGCCCAGGATTTAGGCATTTCGGAAGGGGTTGCCGGGCAATCGGTGACCGTGACCGCCTTTGTGGCAATGTTTGCCAGTTTGTTTATTACCCAGACAATTCAGGCTACTGACCGCCGCTACGTTGTTATTTTGTTTGCCGTTTTGCTGACGCTCTCCTGCTTGCTGGTTTCCTTTGCTAACTCATTCAGTTTGCTTTTAATCGGTCGTGCCTGTCTGGGGCTGGCGCTGGGCGGGTTCTGGGCGATGTCGGCGTCGCTGACCATGCGTCTGGTGCCGCCGCGTACGGTGCCGAAGGCACTGTCGGTGATCTTCGGCGCGGTTTCTATTGCGCTGGTGATTGCCGCGCCGTTGGGCAGTTTTTTAGGCGAGCTTATCGGTTGGCGCAATGTCTTTAATGCGGCGGCGGTGATGGGCGTGCTGTGTATTTTCTGGATTATCAAATCATTGCCTTCACTGCCAGGCGAACCCTCGCATCAGAAACAAAATACTTTCCGCTTATTACAACGTCCGGGTGTGATGGCAGGGATGATCGCCATCTTCATGTCTTTCGCCGGGCAGTTTGCTTTCTTCACGTATATTCGCCCGGTGTATATGAACCTGGCGGGATTCGGCGTGGATGGCTTAACGCTGGTGCTGTTGAGTTTTGGTATCGCCAGCTTTATTGGTACGTCGCTTTCGTCGTTCATTCTTAAACGTTCGGTAAAACTGGCCTTAGCAGGCGCGCCGTTAATACTGGCTGTGAGTGCGTTGGTGCTGACGTTGTGGGGAAGCGATAAAATCGTTGCTACCGGCGTGGCGATTATCTGGGGGCTAACTTTTGCATTGGTTCCCGTCGGCTGGTCAACGTGGATCACCCGCTCGCTGGCCGATCAGGCAGAAAAAGCCGGGTCTATTCAGGTGGCGGTTATTCAGCTTGCTAATACCTGTGGCGCGGCAATCGGCGGTTATGCGCTGGATAATATTGGTCTGACTTCGCCGTTGATGTTGTCCGGCACATTGATGTTGCTGACTGCATTGTTGGTTACTGCAAAGGTGAAAATGAAGAAATCCTGATATCAGGTAAAGAAGCGTTGGTCAGTAGTTGTTGCTGTTCTTACATATCCGGGCATTCTACCTTACCCAACGCTTCCCAATAATTGCTCTGATTATTACGTTCCATCGCCACGATGGCCTCGCGTATATGTTGTTTATTGTTTTCATCTGACAACATTAACTTTTCCCACGCTTCATCTGATAATGACGCCTGTGGCGTGCAAATTTTACGTAAATCTTGTAATACCGTGGTTTTCTCTTTTGCGGACTGCAGTGAGCTAAAAGGCGACTCGGCGTATACGATGCCTGGCATAGCGAAAAAAGTGAAAATAAGCAGTAGTGTCGTTGGTTTCATGGATTCAACCTTTTACAAATGTGTATCGAATGAAGCATAAGTGTAGTTTGCTTTCATCGCTCTCATCATGCTGTACGAAACGCGCTTGCGTGGTCAGTAAGAAGTGCCAGACTTTATATTCCACTTTTATTCCTTTTTATTCTTATCGATAGCGTTTCGTTTTTTAAACCGCAGCGACCTTACCGCTATAGTCAGGTAATCATTAATAAAAGGATAAAAAAATGAAACTGACAACACATCATCTACGGACAGGGGCCGCATTATTGCTGGCCGGAATTCTGCTGGCAGGTTGCGACCAGAGTAGCAGCGATGCAAAACACATTAAAGTTGGCGTTATAAATGGCGCAGAACAAGATGTCGCGGAAGTCGCTAAAAAGGTGGCAAAAGAGAAATATGGCCTCGATGTTGAACTGGTAGGATTTAGCGGTTCGTTGCTACCGAACGATGCGACAAATCATGGCGAACTTGATGCGAATGTCTTCCAGCATCGACCCTTTCTTGAACAAGATAATCAGGCGCATGGTTATAAACTGGTAGCGGTGGGAAATACGTTTGTCTTCCCTATGGCGGGTTATTCCAAAAAAATCAAAACCGTGGCGCAAATAAAAGAAGGCGCGACAGTGGCGATCCCCAACGACCCGACCAACCTTGGTCGCGCACTTTTACTGTTGCAAAAAGAGAAGCTAATTACTCTGAAAGAGGGAAAAGGGTTATTACCTACCGCGCTGGATATAACCGATAATCCTCGTCATTTGCAGATTATGGAACTCGAGGGGGCGCAGCTCCCGCGCGTACTGGATGATCCCAAAGTTGATGTAGCGATTATCAGCACCACTTACATTCAGCAGACAGGGCTTTCTCCGGTGCACGACAGCGTATTTATTGAAGATAAGAATTCGCCGTATGTGAATATTTTGGTGGCACGGGAAGATAATAAGAATGCAGAAAACGTGAAGGAATTTCTGCAATCTTATCAATCACCCGAAGTCGCTAAAGCGGCAGAAACCATTTTTAACGGTGGCGCGGTGCCTGGCTGGTAATTCTCACTCATGCCGCGCCGGACGATTTATTTTTCTGGCGCGGCGACGGGAATCCATTGAAATCAAAATCACCGATGACAGAATCAGCAGCGTTCCCAGCCAGTCCGGTAATGTGAACGTGATCCCCAGCAACAGCAAAGAGAGTAGCGCGCTACTTAATGGTTCTGCACAGCTCAAAATGCTGGCTTTTGGACCGCCAATTAATTGTGCTCCTTTCAGGTACAGACTAAATGTCAGGGACGTACCAATGACCACCAAATAAAAAAACGCCAGAATCAAACTGCCGTTAACGACAAAGTTTGTTCCTTGTCTGGCATAAAAAGGCAACAGAATCAGACCGCCAATCAGCATACTCCAGCCGACGACTGGTAACGTGCCATAGCGGGCAATTAGCGTTGAGGGATAGGTGGTATAGAATGCAGCAGCAAATGCCGAGGCAATGCCCCAGAACAACGCGGCAGGAGAGATCGATAATGACGTCGGATTACCGTGTGTCACCAATAAAAAAGTCCCGACCAGCGATGTCAAAATAGCGCAGAAAACCAGAATGCCCGGGCGCGATTTACGCACCAGTGAGAACCAGGCGACGATAATCGTCGGTGAGAGGAATTGCAGCACCGTTGCCGTGGCTGCGTTCGATTTTTCGATGGTTAGCAAAAAAGTGAGCTGTACAGTTAGCGCGCCAACCACGGAAAAAATCAGCAGGCTAATGGCATCTTTATGATTGTTAATAATAGAAAAGATTTTATCGCCATGAACAAATGACAGCGTCAGTAGAATCAAACCGGCGAATATCAAACGCGTCATAGTCAAAAACTGCGACGACATCTGGCTTTGCTCCATGATGTATTGCGCGCAGACCCCTGAACTTCCCCACAACACGGCGGCAATCAGAACGTTCAGCATCCCCTTTCTGGTGGAACCCATTTTTCCCTCTGCATACTGTTTTGTCGTTTATGTATGCAGGCATGATAGCAAAAATGGCGAGGATGGCTCTGTTTGCGCCACGCCGATTTTTCTTAGCCCAGACTGGTGAGCTAAATATCTTTAATAAACAGCAGGCAAATCATCGCAATACCCAACATCCCTATCGCCAGCCAGAACAACGCATGGTAGCTCCAGATTTCAACCATAATTCCGTCAACAGAGCCGGCGATAATCCAGCCGACGCGTGAAGTATTTGCATATAACGTTGTCGCAGAGCCTATTTTTTCAGGCATCAAGTCCTGAAAATAAAGCATGCCGATACCACAGAGAATACCAAGGAAGATGGCATTAAGAATTTGCAATTCCAGCTCAACCGCCGGAGTCGTCGCCATGAGTACGCTGGCGTAAAAACACATTCCACTCACGATAGCAATGAGCATTAATAGTCGCTTGCCAATACGTTTCATGTAATAGCCTGCGATTAACATCATCGGAATTTCCAGACCGGCAGCGATACCAATCATTTCTCCAGCCAGTTTATCGGTTAGATGCAGTTCATCAATAATAAATAGCGGCATATTTATCATGTAGAGATTATTCGCCGCCCACATCATTGAACAGACCACAAAAAGTAGCCGCGTATCCCGCTTCCTGTGGGTGGAGGGTAAAATTTCTACGGGTTGGGTAACGACAGGAATATTTCTTTGTATTGATGGCAAAAACAACCAGACTATCAGTCCGCAAACAACAAATGCGATGGCTGCGGTGAGATACATCACTTTAAAACTAAATCCCATTGCCAGTTCATAAGCGAGCGGTGGCCCGATAACCCAGGCAAGCGAGATCTGAGCACGTAAAAATGTACTGAACATGACCGTCTCACGGCCTGTTCTGTCGGCGTGTTCACGGGCGAGGGCGAACATTTGCGGGTTTGCGGTGGAAGCAAAACTACTCAGAAGTACGCCCGTTGAGAGGAGAATGAAGTAGTTGCGATTCCACGCAAAAAGCGTGCAGGCCAGCACTCCAAATAAGCAACATAGCAGAATCAGTAATTTACGGTCGCCTTGTTTATCGGAGTGCCTTGCCAGAAATTGACTGACCAGAATTCCCATAATAGCGCTACCGGTGAAGAAAAAACCTACCATTATAGGACGGGCTTTCAGTTCATCTGCGAGGAATATACTTAGGGTAGGAGTCTGAAGAGCGCCCGCAATACCCGTCAGAAAGGCGACAAGTAAAAATGCCGCGGCAGTGAGATCAAGTATTTTTGATGGAGTGGTAGCCGTTTTTTGCATTCTTCTGAATCACCGGGCGAAAAAATATAACTGAGTTACAAATAAGTACCAGTCGAATGAGTATTGTATTAAGAATTTTTGAGTATCGCTGATACAACCAGAAAGCAATGCTAGCGCAATATTATAGGGCCAGCAATTGAGATTATTAGTAAAAGCATGTTAAGAATTAATTACCGAATTTATATATTAATTATAGTAAGGCAATGAGCTATTTTTGATAGTAAAAATAAAACAAGTTGATTTGATATATTAAATGAACAAATTAATCTTGATGGCAGTCTGATTATTGGTGAAGTTTATAGTCAGTTTTTTTCGCCAGCGGTTAAAGAAATAGAATAGTCGTATAAAAAAGGGTGTTCTGGGGCGAGTAAAACAACATCTTCACCTTAATGGCGATACAGTTGGCTGAGAGTCAGCAGGGGGGCAAATCACCTGCAAATAAACACGGCGCATACTGGCGTGAATATCGCGGATGCGTTCGAGGACAGAAGAACCGACAGGCGGATTCTTCAGCCGCTCATCGTCCATCACAAAACCTTAGACCAGGTATTCCTGAAGCCGATTGAATATTGAGCAGTAGAAAATATCTGGATTGACAGTATTACAAGGGGTTGGAGAACGTCAGGAGAGGCATTTTGGCGGAAGATCACAGGAGTCGAACCTGCCCGGGACCGCTGGCGGCCCCAACTGGATTTGAAGTCCAGCCGCCTCACCGGAGACGACGATCTTCCGCGCCTCGATTGCTACATGGAGGCGGGGCGCATTATAGCTACTTCCTTGAGTTTCTACATCCCCCAGATCAGTTTTTTCCGCCTAATACACGCAGCGTATTATCACGAAAGCATTATAGTTCATATAAAACCCATATTTTACAATGATATATGAGCGGAATTAACGCTACCACGATCACATAAAACAAGAATCATAAATTAATAACCAGATATCGGAATATTCGCTCTCACAGGGATGGTTTACAAAATGCGTTATCGGTCTCAGCACCCCTATAGCATCAAGGAAAAGCAGATGAAGAGTGAAGTGTTGTCCGTTAAAGAGAAAATTGGTTATGGCATGGGAGACGCCGCCAGCCACATTATTTTCGATAACGTAATGTTATATATGATGTTCTTTTATACCGATATTTTTGGCATTCCTGCCGGATTTGTCGGAACCATGTTTTTGGTCGCTCGTGCACTGGATGCGATTTCCGATCCTTGCATGGGGTTGTTGGCCGATCGAACGCGCTCTCGCTGGGGTAAATTTCGTCCGTGGGTACTGTTTGGCGCACTGCCATTCGGGATCGTCTGTGTACTGGCCTATAGCACGCCAGATCTCAGTATGAACGGCAAAATGATCTATGCAGCAATTACTTACACCCTACTTACCTTACTTTATACCGTCGTCAATATCCCTTACTGCGCATTGGGTGGTGTAATCACCAATGACCCGACTCAGCGTATCTCGCTGCAATCCTGGCGTTTTGTGCTGGCGACCGCGGGAGGCATGCTTTCTACTGTTCTGATGATGCCACTGGTTAATTTAATTGGCGGTGATAATAAACCACTCGGTTTCCAGGGCGGTATCGCGGTCCTTTCCGTGGTGGCATTCATGATGCTGGCATTTTGTTTCTTCACCACTAAAGAACGCGTTGAAGCACCACCTACAACAACGTCTATGCGGGAAGATTTACGTGATATCTGGCAAAACGACCAGTGGCGGATTGTCGGTTTACTAACCATTTTCAATATCCTGGCGGTGTGCGTACGCGGTGGGGCGATGATGTATTACGTCACATGGATTTTGGGCACGCCGGAAGTGTTTGTCGCTTTTCTCACCACTTATTGCGTGGGTAACCTGATTGGTTCCGCACTGGCAAAACCTCTGACCGACTGGAAATGTAAAGTCACTATCTTCTGGTGGACGAACGCCCTGCTGGCAGTGATTAGCCTCGCGATGTTCTTTGTTCCCATGCAGGCCAGCATCACTATGTTTGTCTTCATCTTCGTGATTGGTGTGTTGCATCAACTGGTGACACCTATCCAGTGGGTAATGATGTCCGATACCGTCGACTACGGCGAGTGGTGCAATGGTAAACGCCTGACCGGGATCAGTTTTGCTGGCACGCTGTTTGTGCTCAAACTGGGGTTGGCCTTCGGCGGCGCTCTTATCGGCTGGATGCTGGCTTATGGCGGATATGATGCGGCAGAAAAAGCGCAGAACAGCGCCACGATTAGCATCATTATTGCGCTATTCACGATTGTTCCGGCGATCTGTTATTTGCTGAGCGCGATTATCGCTAAACGCTACTACTCACTCACGACGCACAATCTGAAAACCGTTATGGAACAGCTGGCTCAGGGTAAACGCCGTTGCCAGCAACAATTCACCTCTCAAGAAGTGCAGAACTAAGGAACGGCAATGAAAATTAGCGATGGAAACTGGTTGATTCAACCTGGCCTCAATTTGATTCACCCGCTTCAGGTGTTCGAGGTTGAACAGCAGGATAATGAAATGGTGGTCTATGCTGCCCCCCGTGATGTGCGTGAACGTACCTGGCAGCTTGATACTCCTTTATTTACGTTGCGCTTTTTCTCCCCACAGGAAGGTATTGTCGGTGTGCGGATTGAGCATTTTCAGGGGGCGCTGAATAACGGTCCTCATTATCCGCTCAATATTTTGCAGGACGTGAAGGTCACAATCGAAAACACAGAACGTTATGCTGAGTTTAAAAGTGGCAACTTAAGCGCGCGTGTCAGCAAAGGTGAGTTCTGGTCACTGGATTTTCTGCGCAACGGCGAACGTATTACCGGTAGTCAGGTGAAAAATAATGGCTACGTGCAGGACACGAATAATCAACGCAATTATATGTTTGAGCGGCTTGATCTTGGCGTTGGCGAAACAGTTTACGGTCTGGGAGAGCGCTTTACTGCCCTGGTGCGCAATGGCCAGACGGTAGAGACCTGGAACCGGGACGGCGGCACAAGTACTGAACAGGCGTATAAAAATATCCCGTTCTACATGACTAACCGTGGTTATGGGGTACTGGTCAATCATCCCCAGTGTGTCTCTTTTGAAGTGGGATCGGAGAAAGTCTCCAAAGTGCAGTTCAGCGTTGAGAGTGAATATCTCGAATACTTTGTTATCGACGGCCCGACGCCGAAAGCGGTACTTGATCGTTATACCCGCTTTACTGGTCGTCCGGCGCTGCCGCCCGCGTGGTCCTTCGGCCTGTGGCTAACCACTTCATTTACCACCAACTACGACGAAGCGACGGTAAACAGCTTTATCGATGGTATGGCGGAACGCAATCTGCCGCTGCATGTTTTCCACTTTGACTGTTTCTGGATGAAAGCCTTCCAGTGGTGCGATTTTGAGTGGGACCCGCTGACTTTCCCTGACCCGGAAGGGATGATCCGCCGCCTGAAAGCGAAAGGACTGAAAATCTGCGTCTGGATTAACCCCTATATCGGTCAAAAATCCCCCGTCTTTAAAGAGTTACAAGAGAAAGGCTATTTACTCAAACGCCCGGACGGTTCGCTATGGCAGTGGGATAAATGGCAGCCAGGTCTGGCGATTTATGACTTTACCAATCCGGATGCCTGCAAATGGTACGCCGACAAACTGAAAGGTCTGGTCGCGATGGGCGTTGATTGCTTTAAGACCGACTTTGGCGAACGTATCCCAACTGATGTTCAGTGGTTTGACGGTTCCGATCCGCAGAAAATGCATAACCATTATGCGTACATCTACAACGAACTGGTGTGGAACGTGCTCAAGGACACCGTTGGTGAGGAAGAAGCTGTCTTGTTTGCCCGCTCGGCCTCCGTCGGTGCGCAGAAATTCCCGGTACACTGGGGTGGCGATTGTTACGCTAACTACGAATCAATGGCGGAAAGCCTGCGCGGTGGTTTGTCTATTGGCCTTTCAGGTTTTGGCTTCTGGAGCCACGATATCGGCGGCTTTGAAAATACCGCTCCGGCGCACGTTTACAAACGCTGGTGCGCGTTTGGTTTGCTCTCCAGCCATAGCCGTTTACACGGTAGCAAATCTTATCGTGTGCCGTGGGCCTACGATGATGAGTCCTGTGATGTGGTGCGCTTCTTCACGCAACTGAAATGCCGCATGATGCCGTATCTGTATCGTGAAGCTGCGCGTGCGAACGCGCGGGGTACGCCGATGATGCGGGCCATGATGATGGAGTTCCCGGACGATCCGGCTTGTGATTACCTTGACCGTCAATACATGTTAGGCGACAACGTGATGGTTGCGCCGGTGTTCACTGAAGCGGGCGATGTGCAGTTCTACCTGCCGGAAGGTCGCTGGACACACCTGTGGCACAACGATGAGCTCGACGGTAGTCGCTGGCATAAACAGCAGCACAGCTTCCTGAGTCTGCCCATTTATGTGCGTGATAACACCCTACTGGCGCTGGGCAACAACGATCAACGTCCCGATTACGTGTGGCACGAAGGCACGGCATTCCACCTCTTTAATCTGCAAGACGGGCATGAAGCCGTCTGTGAAGTGCCCGCTACTGACGGATCGGTGATCTTTACTTTAAAAGCAGCACGTACTGGCAACACGATTACTGTGACTGGTGCGGGCGAGGCGAAGAACTGGACGCTGTGCCTGCGCAATGTTGTGAAAGTAAATGGTCTGCAAGACGGTTCGCAGGCTGAAAGTGAGCAGGGGCTGGTGGTGAAGCCTCAAGGGAATGCGCTGACAATTACGTTGTAATCTATTGATGGAATGCCGGGTACGTCTGAGTCGTACCCGGCGAGATTGATGTTTACCGCACCGGCTCCGTCGATGTAACTTCACCGCTGGAAACGATGCCAGCATTCATGGTTTGAGTCACTTGCTGCTTTGCGGCGTTCACGGCATGCAATTGCCCGCTAACCGTAGGTTTCAACGGGACATTGGCCTGAATATCGCCACTGGCGGTAAGCTGAATATTGCCGTCGCCAGTCAACGGTAATTTAGGCCATCCCCACTGTTGCAAAATATTCACCGGCACACCGCGTCCATTCAGGCTGATATGTGTCTGACGTTGTGGCGTTTGTGAAACACTGGCGGTGGCTTCCAGAATGCCTTTTTCAGTAAATGCACTCAGTTCGCTGATATTCACCGTGCTGCTGTTGGCGGTCAGCGCCAGCGACGGGCGACGAACATCAACACGATTGAATGTCGCGGCGGCGGCATTCAGATTCGCCGAGCCACTCCAGACGCCCCATTTATGATCGGTAACCAGCGTCAGGTTGGCACCGTAACCATCGAGCGCGGTGAGCTGCCACGGGAAGTCAGGGTCGATATCAATGATCAGATTGCGGCTGGCGCTAAATCTCTTCAGTTGCAGGCTGTTTAACCAACCGGGTGTCGTTTCCATCCACAACTGTTGCCAGTTTTTCGGCAAGGTATATTCCAGCCCGGCAATTGCCACATCATCAAGGATCAACGTTTTCCCGTCACGCAGCCAGTTCCCTGACGTTCTGACCATACCCCCTTCCCAGCGGCTGGTGAACTGGCGCAGCGCTACGCCCTGCGGGGAAAATTCCGCGTTTATAATCGGGTCAAATAAATGCAGCGAACCATAAATGAACTCGCTAGCGTTCATCGACAGTTTGCCTTCCTGTGTCTGCCAGTCATCTTTACTGAAGGTCATGTTGCGCAAGCTGAGATCGAGGTCGGTCACCGCCCAGTCCGGACCTTGCAAACGAGCATCGATCACTTCCAGGCGACCAATCTGCAACGACGGGACAGAGCGTAATGGCGCAAAGAAGTCGGTTAGCGATTTTTCGCTTTGTAGACGTATATCCGCCATGCGCAGGTTTTCCACTTGCCAGCTGCCGTCGGCGTTACGCTGCGCGTTTCCGGTTAATGTCCCGCGGGCGATGTCGGCACCCAGGTTAGTCAGCGTAACGCGATCGTTATCAATACTGCCTTCAATCAGTACATTGGTGGCAGGAACATCATTGAGCGAAAGCGATCCGGCACTAAACTGAATCTGCGCCTTCGTACCCAGCACTTTACCGGCTTTTGGTGACCACGGAACTACGCCGCCATTTACCCGCTGCGCGCTCAGTTTCCATTCGCTATTCGGGCTATTAAACGCCATATCACGCAGTTGCAGACGATCGGCTTTGAACGGTAGCGGCGCGGTCTGGTCGGTGAGATTCAGCGTCCCGTTTTCCAGCAGGATGGTATCGACATGGCGTGGTTCGGTCAGTTGCCGACTGCTTAGCGCAATGTCGACACTTTTTGCCACCAGGGTCGCGGGCTGGCCATCACGGCCAAACGTGACGTTCTCCAGCACGATATGAGATGGCGCGGAAAAACGGTGATCCATCGCCCCGAAGGCCAGATGATAGTCGCTATTCTCGGAAACCCATGCGCTGATATGTTCTGCTCCCCAGCGGGTTTGCAGAAGAAAATAGAGGCCAGCGATCACCACTAACAGAGCGATGAGAATGTAGAGAAGCAGCTTCCCAATAAATTTCATGGTCTTCCATCCCGTGAAATGCACATAAGGGAGTTATGCACGATTTACGCGCAATCCTCAAGGCGGGAATGGTGAAAGAGGTGAGACTGCGGCGGTAATTATCTTACCGCCGCCAGTGAATTACTGTTTTTCTGGTGGGAAAATCAGATTCAGCACGATGGCAGTAATACCGCCCGCGGCGATCCCGGAGGAGAGCAGGTTTTTCAGCCATTCAGGGGCAAACTGCAAAATCAGCGGCTGCTGAGACACGCCCAGACCAACCGCCAGCGACAGCGCGATAATCAGAATCGCCCGACGGTTCAGCGGCTCACGAGAAACGATACGCACACCGGAGGCGGCGATGGTGCCAAACATTACAAGCGTTGCGCCGCCCAGAACCGGTTCTGGAATGTGTTGTACAAAACCGCTCACTGCCGGGAACAGACCCAGCACGATCAACATCAGCGCGACGACAAAACCGACATAGCGGCTGGCAACACCAGTCAACTGGATCACTCCGTTGTTTTGCCCGAAGCAGGAGTTCGGGAAGGTGTTAAACACCGCCGAAACAAACGAGTTCAGGCCGTTTGCCAGCACGCCACCTTTCAGGCGTTTCATGTACAGCGGACCGGACACTGGCTGTTCGGAAACGTCAGAGGTCGCCGTGATATCGCCAATGGTTTCCAGCGAAGTGATCATAAAGACCAGCATCAGCGGCAGCAGCAGACTCCATTCAATGCCAAGACCGTAATAGAGCGGCGTTGGCACCATAATCAGTTCTTGCGTCATCGGTTCGTTGCTTTCTGGCAACATGCCCATAAACCACGCCAGCGCATATCCGGCCGCCATCGCAATCACCAGTGAGGCCACGCGTAAGTAAGGGTTACGTTGACGGTTAAGCAGGATAATTAAGGCTAAGACCACGCCTGCCAGCAGCAGATTTTTCGGTGCGCCGAAGGTGTTATCGCTCATGGCTGCGTAACCGCCGCCAATGGACGTTAACCCAACCTGAATTAGCGACAGGCCGATAATCATCACCACAACGCCAGAAACCAGCGGCGTAATAATGCGGCGCGCCAGATGCAGAACGCGGGAGATCACCATCTCGGTGCAACTTGCCAGCATCAACGTGCCGAACAAAGCCGCCATCATGGTAGGAACATCAGCACCACCGGTTTTCAGCGCGGTACCGCCCATAATCAGCGGGGCAACAAAGTTGAAGCTGGTGCCCTGAATAGACAACAGCCCGGAGCCAACCGGACCCCAGGCCTTAATTTGAATAATCGATGCCACACCGGAGGCAAACAGCGACATACTAATAATGTGTTGCGTGTCTTGTGCCGGTAAACCCAGCGCCTGGCAGATTAATAGCGCTGGCGTGATCACCGCAACGAACATCGCCAGCAGATGCTGACAGGCGGCAAACAGGGTTTGAGGAAGCGGCGGACGATCTTCAAGACGGTAAATCAGTTCGCTGTTTTGAGTCTGCGCAACCGGTTGCGCATTTTCTGACTCGAGGGTGGAAACAGACATCGAAAACAATCCCGTGGTAGCAAAGCGGGCATTTTAGCTGACCGAAAGAGAAAAGCAAACGTTTGCCACATCCTCATCTAAATATTTAAATGAGATAAATGCACTTTTTTATATAACTTTTGGTATTTTTCTGCTTAAAATCCATGCCATTTGTTCATTAACAGCTGAGAATTTGACCCAGGAAAGCATAACTCGATACCCGTCATAGTTCATGAAGTTGCCACTGCGCGATGAAGTATGACGAGTATGAAAGAGTGATGCGGATACAAAGGAGTAACTATGTTTCATCTCGATACTTTAGCAACGCTTGTTGCCGCAACGCTGACGTTGCTGCTCGGGCGTAAGTTGGTCCATTCCGTCTCCTTTTTGAAGAAATACACCATACCGGAACCTGTTGCGGGTGGTTTGTTGGTGGCGCTGGCGCTACTAGTACTGAAAAAAAGCATGGGCTGGGAAGTCAACTTTGATATGTCCCTGCGCGATCCGTTAATGCTGGCTTTCTTCGCCACCATTGGCCTGAACGCCAACATTGCCAGTTTGCGTGCCGGTGGGCGTGTGGTTGGCATCTTCTTGATTGTGGTTGTTGGTCTGTTGGTGATGCAAAATGCCATTGGCATTGGTATGGCTAGCCTGTTAGGGCTTGATCCGCTGATGGGGCTGTTGGCCGGTTCTATTACGCTTTCCGGCGGTCACGGTACGGGCGCTGCGTGGAGTAAATTGTTCATTGAACGTTATGGCTTCACCAATGCGACGGAAGTGGCGATGGCCTGTGCAACGTTCGGTCTGGTGCTGGGCGGCTTGATTGGCGGTCCGGTGGCGCGCTATCTGGTGAAACACTCCACCACGCCGAACGGTATTCCGGATGACCAGGAAGTCCCGACGGCGTTTGAAAAGCCGGATGTGGGCCGCATGATCACCTCGCTGGTGCTGATTGAAACTATCGCGCTGATTGCTATCTGCCTGACGGTGGGGAAAATTGTTGCGCAACTTTTGGCTGGCACTGCTTTTGAACTGCCGACCTTCGTCTGTGTACTGTTTGTTGGCGTGATTCTGAGCAACGGTCTGTCAATGATGGGCTTTTACCGCGTCTTTGAGCGTGCGGTATCCGTGCTGGGTAACGTAAGCCTGTCGTTGTTCCTGGCGATGGCGCTGATGGGGCTGAAACTGTGGGAGCTGGCTTCGCTGGCGCTGCCGATGCTGGCGATTCTGGTGGTACAGACCATCTTCATGGCGTTGTATGCCATCTTCGTTACCTGGCGCATGATGGGCAAAAACTACGATGCGGCAGTGCTGGCTGCGGGTCACTGTGGTTTTGGCCTCGGTGCAACGCCAACGGCAATCGCCAACATGCAGGCGATCACTGAACGCTTTGGCCCGTCGCACATGGCGTTTTTGGTGGTGCCGATGGTCGGTGCGTTCTTTATCGATATCGTCAATGCGCTGGTGATTAAGCTGTATTTAATGTTGCCGATTTTTGCCGGTTAAAAATGAAAAAGCGTCGGAAGGAACCGGAAACGCTACGTGAACACTGTCGCCATATTTTTGGTGATGAGCCGCCAGTGCTCTGTGTATGGGAAACGGAATTTGATTACGCAGATGCCGAACTCAAGGCGCTGGCGGCTAAAGAGTGGCAGCAGATCAGCGTATGGGATTTGAGTGCTTACTATGTACTCAATCTCGTTTATAACGAACCGATGCAAATAGAGTTGTTTCGCTATCTGTTTCCGCTCTGCCTGGCGCAATGGCATGAAACCGTTTTAGCTGGCGGTTATGGTGATCACTTCGAAGAATCCTTAATGAAGGCATTGTGTCGGCCCTATCTCTGGCAGGAGATGATGAATGCTTCCCAACGCCAGCAGGTACGGCAATTTTTACTGGACACCGCGTTGCAGCGTATGGATAACGAGCGTGGTTTCAATAACGTTCTTTGCTGGCTGGCGGTGTTCAATACTCTGGGTGGGGCCGCGCCGTTAATTCATTCTCTCTGGTCGCGCTGGTGGGCGCTGGATACGCCAGGAAAAGCGGTGTGTGCTATTCAGTATGCCGCGCATCTAATTTATCCCATAGAAGCCAATCCGTTATGGTCGCAAGAATGGATAGGCTGGGGGCATCCATTAGGCCATAAAGATGGCTGGTCCTCTGATAATCGCGCTTTTCTTCGCCAAATGTTAACACCTGAAATGATTGTGGCTGGCGTACAGGCAGCGGCTGAAATTCTGCGTGGTGAACCGGAAGGCGCAATGGCGGCGCGAATTGCACAGGATGCGTATGAGGCAATGGATATCCTCACTATCCAGATTGAAGATTTACTGCGTGACTTGTCTTGTGATGAGTCTGGTCATGCGTTGGAGTAACGTTCCGTCTCCGGCATCCAGCGTTCTATCAGGGCTTTTGCTTGTTGTGGGTAACGTTCGTGAATATGTCGCGCCAGGCGCTGAACTTCCGGGATCATCGCCTGATCGCGCAGTAAATCCGCCACTTTAAACTCAGCATTACCCGTCTGACGCGTACCTAACAGTTCACCCGGTCCGCGAATCTCTAAGTCTTTCTGTGCAATCACAAAACCGTCGTTGCTGTCGCGCAGCACTTGCAGCCGAATTTGCGCGGTTTTGGAGAGCGGCGTTTTGTAGAGCAGCACGCAGTGAGAAGCCACCGCACCACGACCTACACGCCCGCGAAGCTGGTGTAACTGCGCCAGACCCAGACGCTCCGGGTTTTCGATAATCATCAGACTGGCGTTAGGCACATCAACGCCGACTTCAATAACGGTTGTGGCAACCAGCAGGTGTAGCTCACCTTGTTTAAACGACGCCATCACCGCCTGTTTCTCGACAGGTTTCATCCGCCCGTGTACCAGGCCAACGTTCAACTCTGGTAGCGCCAGTTTCAACTCTTCCCAGGTAGCTTCCGCCGCCTGCGCTTCCAGCAATTCCGACTCTTCAATCAACGTACAAACCCAGTATGCCTGACGACCTTCAGTTATGCAGGCGTGGCGCACGCGGTCAATGATGTCGGTACGGCGGGTATCAGGAATAGCGACCGTAGTCACTGGCGTGCGGCCTGGCGGCAGCTCATCTATCACCGAGGTATCGAGATCGGCATACGCAGTCATTGCCAGCGTGCGGGGGATCGGCGTGGCGGTCATGATCAACTGATGCGGATGGAAGCCCTGCTGCTGGCCTTTCTCCCACAATGCCAGACGCTGATGCACGCCAAAACGATGCTGTTCGTCGATAATCACCAGCGCCAGGCCGTTAAACTGCACCTGTTCCTGGAAGATGGCGTGTGTACCGACAATCATCTGCACCTGACCGCTGGCGATGGCTTCCTGCTGTGCCAGCCGTGCTTTACCTTTCTGCTTACCGGCGAGCCAGCCCACTTCGATACCGAGCGGTGCAAACCAGTTGCGGAAGTTATTGGCGTGCTGCTCGGCGAGTAATTCGGTTGGTGCCATCAATGCTACCTGTTTGCCGTGGGCAATCGCACGCAACGCGGCGAGGGCGGCGACCAGCGTTTTACCGGAACCTACATCGCCCTGCACCAGACGCATCATCGGCACATCCAGCGCCATATCGCGCTCGATCTCCGCCACTACGCGTGCCTGTGCGCCCGTTGGCTTGAACGGTAAGGCGGCGAGGAGTTTATTTTTCAGCGTGTCATTGGCGCTCAGCGGCTGGGCATGAAAACGCTGTGCTCCGGCACGTAAGGCTAACATGCTGAGGTTGTGCGCCAGCAGTTCTTCCAGAATCAGACGACGTTGCGCCGGATGCTGCCCGGTTTCCAGATCGCTAAGCTGTAGCGTCGGTGGCGGGCGGTGCAAAGTGCGCAACGCTTCCGGTAGCGTCATCATTCCTTGTGACAGTTCCGGCGGCAGGAGTTCTTCAATGGCGCAGGTGTCGAGCAGATCCAGCGCCTGGTCGGTTAATTTACGCAGCGTGGCCTGCTTTACGCCTTCCGTTGTTGGATAAACCGGCGTGAGCGTTTCCTGTAATTCTGGCGTGCTGAGATCGCCCTGCACGCGGTATTCCGGGTGGATCATCTCCGCACCATATTTACCGCGCTTTGCTTCGCCATAAGCCAGTACACGGCGGCCCGTCGCCAGGCTATTTTTCATTGCCGCGCTGAAATTGAAAAAGCGCATGGTGAGGATGCCGGAACCGTCGCTGATCTGGCAGGTCATCATCCGCCGACCGCCGAAGGAGATATTGCAGTTCAGCACTTCGCCTTCCACCGTGGCATAAACGCCCGGCAGTAGTTCTCCGATGGGGTAGAGATGGGTGCGATCTTCGTAGCGCAGGGGAAGGTGTAAGAGTAGATCCTGCACGGTATGCAGGTTGATTTTCGCCAGTTTGTTACTAAGTGCTGCGCCAACGCCCGTTAGGGAACTGAGTGGGACAGCATCTAACAGGCGACCTTTCATGGCACTTACCCTGCAGCCTGCATAGTAGCCCACCAGTCGGCATCAGCTTCGATCTCGCCTTGCTGATTGACGTGGGGATAAGGCAGGCCTTTGCGTTTTGCGACTTTCGCCAGCACCGGATAGCCGCCTTCAAACAACAGGCGTTGTTGCTCTGCTTCCGGCAACATGCTGTTTTCACGCAGGTACATGCCTGCATTTTGCCGCTGACGCTGGGCTTCGTAAAGAATGAGGGCTGAGGCAACGGAAACATTCAGCGACTGCACCATGCCGATCATCGGAATGATGATGTCCTGATCCGCCAGGGCCAATGCTTCCTGCGTGATGCCCGTTTTCTCCTGTCCCATCAAAATGCAGGTCGGGCGAGTGTAATCAATTTCGCGGAAATCGACAGCGTTATCAGAAAGATGGGTTGCCAGAATCTGCATTCCCTGGCCTTTGAGATGAGCGACGGCATCGCCAATGGTGCGGTGTGTTTTCACCTGTACCCAGCTGTTACTACCCGCCGCTGCCGAAGCCATGGTGCGCATGCGGCTACCAGGCCAGACGGCGTGAACTTCATGTACGCCAACGGCATCTGCGGTACGAATAATCGCAGAAACGTTATGAGGTTTGTGGACCTGCTCCATGCAGACGGTCAGATCAGGCTGCCGCCTGGCGAGCATTTCGCAGATGCGTGCATAACGTGTTGGGTTCATAAAACATTAATTTCGGTTTCGGGTGACTTTAATCACGTCTGGCATCACGCGGATTTTGCGCATGATATTCGCCAGATGCACACGGTCACGAGCGGTCAGACGAATAAAGGCGCTGTAGACGCGACCATCTTTCTCTTCCGTATTCAAACTTTGAATATTCGAGGTCGTGGTGTTAATTGCCGCCGTCAGGTTTGCCAGCGCACCCTGATGATTGAACATCTCCACCTTGATTTCGGTGATGAACTCCTGCGCCGTCTCTTTATCCCATTCCACAGCCATAAACTTCTCTGGCTCTTTCTGGTAGCCACGGATGTTACGGCAGGATTCATGGTGGATCACCAGACCTTTACCGGGGCTGACGTGGGCGATAATCGGGTCGCCAGGAATGGGGCGGCAGCATTTCGCAAAGGTGATCAGCACGCCATCAGCGCCTTTGATCGGCAGATGCCCGTGGCTTTGAGTCGCCGGTGGAATGGAGGCGTCCCCATGTTGTAGATTTTTCGCGACCACCACGCTCATTGCGTTACCAAGGCCGATTTCTGCCAGCAGATCGTCAAGCGTTGCCAGCTTCATGCGATCCAGCTCGCGCTGAATATTTTCCTGCGGGATTTCATTCAGCTTACGGCTACCACCCAAAGCATGGTTGAGCAGACGACGGCCCAGGCTTACAGAATCATCACGCTTGAGGTTTTTCAGCAACTGACGAATTTTGGCGCGCGCTTTTGAGCTAACGACAAAGTTCAGCCACGCGGCATTCGGGCGAGCGCCCGGTGCGGTAATGATTTCAACGGTTTGACCGCTGGTAAGCGGCTGCGACAGCGGGTAAGGCTGGCGGTCAACGCGTGCGCCCACGCAGGCATGACCGATATCGGTATGCACTGCATAAGCGAAGTCGACGGGCGTTGCACCGGCAGGCAGCTCGACAATTCGCCCTTCCGGTGTGAAAACGTAAATCTCATCCGGGAAGAGATCGGATTTAACGCTCTCGATAAATTCAAACGAACTACCGGCGCTCTGTTGCAGCTCCAGCAGGCTTTGCATCCAGCGCTGGGCGCGGATTTGTGCGGTAGTACTGGTTTCGCCGTGCTCTTTATAAGCCCAGTGCGCGGCAACACCCATCTCCGCCATCTGATCCATATCTTCGGTACGGATCTGGACCTCAACCGGCACGCCGTGCGGGCCAATCATCGAGGTGTGCAACGACTGATAGCCGTTCGCTTTAGGAATGGCGATATAGTCTTTCACGCGACCCGGACGCGGCTTGTACAGGCTATGCATTTGCCCGAGCACGCGATAACAGGTGTCAGAATCATTGACGATCACGCGGAAAGCGTAGATGTCCATGATTGAGTGAAAACGCTGCTCTTTGAGCACCATTTTGCAGTAAATCGAATAAAGATGCTTTTCGCGACCACTGACGCGGCACGGTATTCCCGCTTCCTGCAAACGCCCTTCGATTTCAGAGAGGATTTTTTGGATCATCTCTTTACGGTTGCCGCGCGCGGCTTTCACCACTTCTTTAATTACGCGGTAACGATTGGGATACAGCGCCTCAAAACCCAGCTCTTCGAGTTCGGTTTTAATGTGGTGGATACCTAAACGGTGCGCCAACGGGCTATAAATTTCGAGAGTTTCACGGGCGATGCGGCGACGTTTGTCCGGGCGAAGTGAGCCCAGCGTGCGCATGTTGTGGGTACGGTCGGCAAGTTTGATGAGAATGACGCGGATATCCTGCACCATCGCCATAATCATCTTGCGAAAGTTTTCGGCCTGCGCCTCTTTCTTATCGCGGAACTTGAGCTTATCAAGTTTCGACACCCCCTCTACCAGCTCGGCGACGCTTTTACCAAAAAGCTGTTCCATGTCCTGGTAGGTGGCGGGAGTATCTTCAATCACGTCATGCAGCAGCGCCGCCATCAGCGTTTCATAGTCGAGTTTCATCTCGGCCAGAATGCAGGCAACCGCTACCGGGTGCGTGATATAGGGTTCACCGCTTGAACGTGTTTGCCCCTCGTGAGCATCACGTGCAACGAGATACGCCTGCCGCAGACGCTTGATTTGGTCTTCCGGCAGGTAGGTTTGAATCAGTTGATTCAGGCTTTCAAACAGATACAAGGGCGACCCGCTTTGTGATTAACGACGACCTTCAGCAATAGCGGTAACGGCTTGTAATTCAGCGGCTTCCTGCTCTTGCTGTTCCTGGCGTTCGCGAACGTCGAGGATCTGGTTGTTGATCAGACCTTCTTCGATTTCGCGCAGCGCGATTACAGTGGTTTTATCGTTTTCTTCCGGTACCAGCGGATCCTTTCCGCCTACCTGCATCTGACGAGCGCGACGCGCGGCGACCAGTACCAGGTCAAAACGGTTACCAATTTTCTCTACAGCGTCCTGAACAGTTACGCGTGCCATACTTAAAAAGCTCCACAGGTGAAGAAATGACTGGGCATGATACTGAAATCAGGTTCAGTCTGCCAACAATTTGCTGATTAAAGCGTCATGACGCTGCTTTTGGCGGCTCATGCGCAGACGTTCGGCGCGAATAATGGTCTTCAAATCGGTCAACGCGGTATCGAAGTCATCATTCACAATCAGATAATCATATTCGGCGTAATGGCTCATTTCTGCAACAGCTTGCGCCATACGCTTTGCAATGACCTCTTCGCTGTCCTGACCGCGACCGCGTAGACGGCGGTCCAGTTCAATTTTGGACGGCGGTAAAATAAAGATACTCCGCGCGTGCGGCATTTTCTGGCGAATTTGCTGCGCGCCCTGCCAGTCGATATCGAGAAAAACATCGACACCGGTCGCCAGTACTTGCTCAATGGCCTCACGCGAAGTGCCATAGTAATTACCAAAAACTTCTGCGTGTTCGAGGAACGCATCTCTGCTAATCATTTCTTTAAATTCATCATGATTAACAAAGAAATAATGTTCACCGTGGACTTCACCAGGACGCGGTTGGCGTGTGGTGTGTGAAACAGAAACCTGGGTGTCATACAACGGTTGGGTTTTTAATAAAGCCTGAATCAGGCTGGATTTACCCGCGCCACTGGGGGCAGAAACAATATAAAGCGTGCCTTGAGCCATGAGTATCTTTCGTATGTGATTAGCGAAATAAAGCCTACATACGAGCTTATTATACACGGCGCGGCCATGTGACGTAGCCCTTGCTCACACTTTTTGCGCAAAGTTGTTGCGTTTTGCGTAGCTGCTTCCGCATTTGCCTGTCATTCACTGCAATAAAGACGATTTTCAGGAAGCGTCCTCGCAGACTCCGTTTTTGCCACTCGGCTTTGCTTTCATCACGTTGTATATCTGCCTGACTACCTACAGCGGAGGTGATGATGAAAGTATGGATGGCGATATTAATAAGTATCTTGTGCTGGCAATCATCTGTGTGGGCGGTCTGTCCGGCCTGGTCGCCAGCCAGAGCACAGGAAGAAATTTCCCGCCTGCAACAGCAAATAAAACAGTGGGACGATGACTACTGGAAGGAAGGAAAAAGTGAGGTGGAAGACGGTGTTTACGATCAGTTAAGCGCCCGTCTTACGCAGTGGCAACGCTGCTTTGGGAGCGAGCCCCGCGACGTGATGATGCCGCCTTTAAATGGTGCGGTTATGCATCCGGTTGCCCATACGGGTGTACGCAAAATGGTGGATAAAAACGCATTAAGTCTGTGGATGCGAGAACGTAGCGATCTTTGGGTGCAGCCAAAAGTTGATGGCGTTGCGGTAACCCTGGTTTATCGGGACGGGAAACTGAACAAAGCAATCAGTCGCGGTAATGGCCTGAAAGGCGAGGACTGGACGCAGAAAGTTAGCTTAATTTCCGCTGTGCCGCAAACCGTTAGCGGGCCTTTAGCCAACAGTACGCTTCAGGGGGAAATATTTCTCCAGCGCGAGGGGCATATCCAACAACAAATGGGGGGAATAAATGCCCGCGCAAAAGTTGCTGGCCTGATGATGCGCCAGGACGATAGCGACACGCTGAATTCTCTGGGCGTTTTTGTCTGGGCATGGCCGGATGGACCGCAGTTAATGACCGATCGTTTAAAGGAGCTGGCTACCGCAGGTTTTACTCTAACGCAGAGGTATACCCGTGCGGTTAAAAATGCTGATGAGGTTGCGCGCGTACGCAATGAGTGGTGGAAAGCGAAATTACCCTTCGTCACCGATGGCGTGGTTGTGCGAGGGGCGAAAGAACCCGAATCCCGCCATTGGCTACCAGGCCAGGCAGAATGGCTGGTGGCCTGGAAATATCAACCTGTAGCTCAGGTTGCCGAAGTGAAGGCGATTCAGTTTGCGGTGGGTAAGAGCGGTAAAATATCGGTGGTTGCGTCACTCGCACCTGTCATGCTGGATGATAAAAAAGTCCAGCGGGTGAATATTGGTTCCGTCAGGCGCTGGCAGGAGTGGGATATTGCGCCTGGTGATCAGATCCTCGTCAGCCTTGCCGGTCAGGGTATTCCTCGCATTGATGATGTGGTCTGGCGCGGTGCAGAACGTACAAAACCGACACCACCAGAAAACCGCTTTAACTCGTTGACCTGCTACTTTGCTTCTGATGTTTGTCAGGAACAGTTCATTTCACGCTTAGTCTGGCTGGGGTCAAAACAGGTTCTGGGGCTGGATGGTATTGGTGAGGCCGGCTGGCGCGCGCTGCATCAGACTCATCGCTTTGAGCATATCTTTTCCTGGCTTTTATTAACGCCAGAGCAATTACAGAACACGCCGGGGATCGCGAAAAGTAAAAGTGCGCAGCTATGGCATCGGTTTAATCTGGCTCGTAAGCAGCCTTTTACTCGCTGGGTGATGGCAATGGGAATACCGCTAACCCGGGCGGCGCTTAATGCCAGTGATGAACGGTCCTGGTCGCAACTTTTATTTAGCACGGAGCAGTTCTGGCAGCAGCTGCCGGGGACTGGATCGGGGCGCGCCAGACAGGTTATTGAATGGAAGGAAAATGCGCAAATCAAGAAGCTGGGCAGTTGGCTGGCTGCCCAGCAGATCACAGGTTTTGAACCTTAGTGTCCTTCGTGGCTGTAGTAAAAGACCGGTAATCCCAGCTTAAGGCGTAGCGCCAGTAAGCGGGCAAAAAAGCCGAATACCAGGGTGGAGATAATTACCACATCATGGTTAGAAACATAGTGTTGCAGCGCGATGTACAGCACGGCGGAGGCAAATGAGACACCGGCATACAACTCTTTCTGGAATACCAGTGGGATACGTTTACAGAACATATCGCGCAAAACGCCGCCAAACACGCCGGTGGTTACCGCCGCGACAACGGCAATAATTGGGCCGTGCCCCATATCCAGTGCAACCTGTGCGCCGATGATAGAAAAGACCACCAGTCCAAGCGCATCGAGCACCAGAAACACTTTGCGCAGGTAAGGCATTACAGGAGCAACGATAGTGGTGAGTACTGCGGCGGTAGCGACGATAATCACATATTCCGGGTGTTTGACCCAGCCGAGCGGATAGTGGCCCAGCAGAATATCGCGCACTGACCCTCCGCCAATTGCGGTGGCGGTCGCAATAATAATTACGCCAAATGTATCCATGCGGCGTCGCCCGGCCGCCAGAGCCCCCGTCATGGCTTCGGCAGTAATGCCAACCAAATACAAAATGTGTAACAGCATGGTTCTCTCCCTAAAAATCTGTCTGGCAGGGTAGCGATTTGTGCGTATTGTCACGATTGAGATTTTTTAAGGTGAGAGGAAATTGATAACTTGTAGTTATGTGAAATCGCTATTTTCTGTAGCGTAGATGCATTCTTCTGACTTCTTGTCTGAGAAAATGCATAAGAAAAAATAGGTTAAAATTGAGGGGTGGAAAAGAAAGGTGCAATGTTTAGCCATTGTGTTCACCGCACCTGGACTTTGGCTTACGCATCGGGTATCTCAATCAACAAAAAGAGTTTTTAGTTTCTGCTATTTCTTCTCTGTAATTTTTACACTGTTTTCCAACTGCTTGATGCTGACCTGCGGGGTCGGCAACTCCTCAGGCATGGTTCCGCCAAGTTCCTGAATGGTTTGCCTCACCTTGCTACCCACGTCAAAGTGTGTGGTATTAGCTTGCTGTTTTGAATTCACGCCATCCCGCTTGAGTTTTTCTTCTGTTTGGGTAGCTCGAAAGAGATTAGCCGCCAGTTCTGTTGAACCCATATGATCCAGGATCTTCTGACTCTTTTTCAGCCCCTTCCGCTGATGGATGGCTTTCTGATCTAATCCACCATACAGCCCCCGGTAACCATGATTCTGAAATATGGCGAAATCGATAGCTGTCGCTACCCCAGCTTGCTGCGCTGCCTCAACCAATTGTTTGTTATGTTCTTTCAATTCATTTCTCAGAAAAAGACGCTTTTCGTCTTCACGAAGTTGCCTGAAAGCTTCATCGTCAGCCAGCTCCTGCCGTCGGGTCTGGATAGCAAAATAAGTTTGCCCTGCCGCAATAACCGGTTTCGCAGGGTCGCCGTTTTGTACTACCAGGTAACAGGCATAGCGGGAGAGATGAACATCTTCAAGTTCTCGTTGAGCCCCTGAACCTAATACAACCATTTTGGTGGTTTCAACGAAATGGTCAGATGCAGCTTGATTGCTGGCTTCGCACGCTTGAGTCGCGCGGGCCAGTACCTTTTGAAAATTGCGCCAGTCCCGATAATCCAGTAACGGTGCCAATTCTCTAGCTGACCAAAATTCTTGCCCTTCAGTGCCATAATGCCGTATTTCTTCAAAAGGTTGATGATGTTCGTTCATTGCCCACTCCATGTGATATCGATTGCAAAGAAAGTAAATCTGTAACTGTATTTATATACAGTTGTGAGTATCTCACGTTCTCAGTGTGCTGGGCAAAAAAACATCGCAAAATCTGGAGCAGGCACGCAAAACAGAATTGAAGTTGCGGGGAAGAAAAATGCCGCTCTGTTTGAGTGGGCGGCATTTGTGAAGGCTGAAAAGTAAGAATTGGCGTTACGAGTTATTCAATGTTCTGAATTTGTTTATTGAGTAGGTTGATTAAAGCTGCGTGGTTGCTGGTTTTTTTATAATGCGTTTTTTCATTAGGTACACCCTTGTGTACACCGTAAAGTGATGTGCTTAAAGGCTGCGTCTATTTTTTATCCAGCTTCTTGGCGGCAGATTCTAATTGTTTGATGCTTTTTTCCGGTACGGGCAGATTCTCTGGCATTGTCCCGCCTAGCTCCTGGATTGTTTGCCTAACTTTCCGGCCGACCTCGAAGTGAGTTTCATTAGCTTTTTGCTTCGATTTAACATTATCTCTGCGGAGCTTTTCTTCTGCCTGAGTCGCTCGGAACAGGTTGGCTGCCAATTCGGTAGAACCCATGTGATCGAGTATCTTTTGGCTCTTTTTAAGACCTTTTCGCTGATGGATAGCCTTTTGGTCTAACCCGCCATAAAGCCCCTTGTATCCGTGATTCTGGAAGATTGCAAAGTCCAATGTTGTTTCAACACCAGCTTGCTGTGCTGCCTCAACAAGTTGCTTGTTGTGTTCCTTTAACTCGTTTCGGAGAAAAAGGCGCTTTTGATCCTCGCGGAGTCGCTTGAATGTTTCATCGTCAGCTAGTTCTTGCCGTCTGGTCTGTATTGCAAAATATGTTTGCCCAGCAGCAATAACTGGCTTGCTAGGATCGCCGTTCTGCACAACTAGATAGCAGGCATATCTGGACAAATGAACATCTTCCAACTCTCGTTGGGCACCAGACCCTAGAACAACCATTTTGGTGGTATCAACGAAATGGTCTGAAACCTCTTGGTTGCTGGTTTCACACGCCTGAGCTGCTCGTGATAGAACGTTTTGAAAGTTTCGCCAATCTCGATAATCCAGTAGTGGTGCCAAATCTCTTGCTGACCAATATTCCTGCCCTTCGCTTCCATATTGTCGTAAGTCTTCAAATGGTTGATGGTGCTCGTTCATTGCTCACTCCATGTATTGGCTTGATGTTCAAGTGTGGTGACTTTTACTGGCGCTACTGCTAGCGGAGAGACTCAATATCTCACATCCTGATTAATGTATGATAGAGGTATCCCACAATAAGGAACCAGCCAGCCATGAGAATGACCAACCGCAAAAAAGAGATACTCAGCTACTTTGAGCCGGATAACCTCGAATGGGTGACAGGTGAGATTGGTGCGCCGCCGTTCGATGTATCGGGCGTGGCCTACCTGCTTCACGGCATGGTGTCGTTCGATAATCGCCACCAGCTCGAATCAACCCGGCGCACGCTGGAAAACATGGTTGCTGGTGGACTGCTTGAGCGGGTGACAGTGTATGAATCGCGCCAGATACGGCGCGGCGGTGAGACTAACGCAACGGTCGTGCGCTACGGTTTACCCGGTCAGTGCGCTGTTATGCGCGATACTGGCGGCGCTGATAACGCAATATCAGGTGAATACATGCGGGTCAGTTAATAGCCTGCAATCTGTCGTTGATGCGGCTCAGGTCGTAAACCCGGCGTTCAATATCCAGCATCAGGAAATTGTGGATCTCGGCCTGCTCAGGATTATCAGACTCTCTGGCCTGTAATAGCAATTCATTGTAACCATGCAAGCCGCCTGAGTTTTCCGCCGGGGTGGTGCCTTTCCCACGCAGGCAGCTAATGGGCTGATTGCTCGTATCGTGTGTTTGCTTCTCCAGCACAATGACGCAATCCCACCAGTCGCCAAAGTCATACGTGTAAACCAGCTTGTCACCATCATTCTGGAGCGCTGCCCATAGTGGTGTGATTGCCGCATTACCCATGCTTTCATCCTCACCCCATACGCGATACTCGCTACCGGGATCACCTTTACGCCCTTTCTCGAACATATACAGGTGTTCGTCATTCCAGCCAAAAGCCAACTGGATCACCGCGTGAAGTTCACTAAAGGGGATTTGCTCTGGAACCAGCACACGCCGCCATATAGGTGGTTTGCTGTCTCGGATGGTTATCTTTAGCTGGTACATGCAAATCCTGAATAAATGCGAATCGGAAGGATAACGATACTGACGCACTCACAATTCTGTAAAGGTGAATAAAGGTAATTTGCTTAATAAGCATAAGTTACATGCGGAATAATCCCGTATCTACCTGCGTGGCGCTGGCTTCTTCCACTGGTAGGCAGGCGCTCGCATCATCTCCCCGAACCGTTTGCGCCGGGCTGTATCAGCTTCAATAATGCGCTCCATTTCCCGAACCTCTGCCGGGGTAAGCTGGTGGCCTTCATGCTCCAGTTTAGCGGCTGTGATTGCGGCTATCTGCTGTGGTGTCATGGTTGCCCCTGTTGCGTAGTTTTGGGCGATCAATATACTGTCCAAAACATAATTGCGCCGGGTATTAGTCTGTCCGCTCTCAAACGCCCTTTTGGGCGTTTTGCTTTTACAGCTTCGGGCCAATATCTTTGGCAGCTTTCCCCGTCTTACGCTCAATCACGCCCGTGATATAGCTGCGCGTTCTGTTTCTCACTGGCTGGCCTCCTGCGAATTACTGCGCATTAACTGCGATCTGCGCAAAAAATGAATGAGAGATAATAAGCGTTTTTCTGCGTACTGCGCACCAGTGGCGCGAACCAGAATATTTTGGACTGCCTAAATCGAATATGGCTTCCAGCCCGCTACTGGCGCGGTTCTCTCTTCATATGGGCTTTGAGTCTGTCCAGTACAGTCCAGTATTTCAACATTGGTGACTATACGGATTGCTAACATGCGCCGCTTTTTTTAACCCTTCGCAGATCCCGCCTTGCTTGCATTGAAACGGCTCTCGCTAATCTCAGCTCAAGCCGTGCGATTCTGTCGGCATGTAGCCCCATGAGTCCGTTAATCAATGTCATCTCGCGCCATTCTTCTGTTCCCGGCGTCGGATTATTCGCCAGTAATAGCCCGTATCTCTCAGCCAGCATGAGGTTTCTTGCACGATTTCGCACCAGCGGAGAAAGCGCCTCTCCCCCCTCAAATGGGAAGAATGCCCGCCGACTGCGTTCGCCATGTTTGACGGCATTAGTATTGCCCAATGGTGCGCCTGCGCCTTTCCGCTTGCCACCCCATCCCGATCTTGATTGTTGGCTATTTTTTTTCATTTAACGGCTCACTGTGCGCATTTTTGTGCGCAAAAACCTTAACAAACCCTAACAATACCTTAATAAAACTGTATATCTAACTTCCGCCATCTACTGCGAACTGATAGCGCCCAAGCCAGAAATATCAAGCCTCTCCACCATTTTGCGAATGCGCAATTCGCGCTTACAAATTACTGCGAATTCGCAATTTCTGTACGCAATGCCACCGTTAGCATTTGTCAGGTAGTACGCACGTTGAATACGCAGTTTTGCTGCGCACTGCGTACCAGTGGAACGAACCAGATATTTAGGACGTCCTGAATCACGATTTGGCTTCCAGCCCGCTACTGGCGCGGGTCTGGCGCTGCTAGGGTTTTAAATCCGTACTAAACAGTACTAAATTTTCCGCCGTTTGGGTGCGAAACTTACTGCGAACCATCGCCCCCGCTGGTGGTATGCCGTTGCCTCTTGCCGCCATTTAACCGGAAGGCGTTACCGTTCGGTTGCGCTATCCCCATGCGGTGCTGAGTTTCGGTGACAGCTTTATGCAGGTCGCCAAAGTCCTCAACCTTCACGGGCGGGCGCTTCACGTTCTCCAGACACGTTTCACGGCGGCGCTTTATCCATTCCCGATCATCGTCCTCGGTGCATAACAGCATGACTTCCATCCATCGCGCGGCGGCGCGTCGGTACAGCCCTTTTGCTTCCAGATCCTCAGCTTTGCTGTCGTTTACCATGTTCACCCCCCTCAGAATGGCGTTTCATCGTCGAATGGTGGGCGCTGGTCAAAATCATCAGGGGTGTTATATAGCTCCCATCCCGGCGCGGATTGCGTTTCGTGGCCCCTGCTGGCTCCACTTGCTTTGACTGACTCGGCCCGCTTCCCGCCGGGGCGTACCGTTCTGGCGCTGATCACGCTGTCGGCTACTACCTGATACCCCTGCTGTGTACCGCCATCCTTGCCCGCCCACTGATTGACCTGCATCGCTCCGGCAACACTGACTAAATCGCCTTTAACGTGTCCTGCCAGTGCGTCGGCCTGTTTGCCGAATGCCACCACGCCCAGCCAGAAAGTAACCTCTCCGCCCTCTGCTGCATGGCAAGGCAGTGCCACCGCTAAACGCCCCATTGTCATGCTGCCGCCGCTGTTTGTCGTTCTGGTCTGGGGATCTGCCACCAGCCGCCCGTAGGCTGATATCTGTGCTGTCATTTTGCGAATACCTCGAATTATTAGTTTTGCTAATGAAGATTGCCCGGCACCGTCTTATTGTGGGACACCTTCGCCAGATTTTTTTGTATATAAACAAAAATAGTGTTGTCTCTGTTGTCTTTGTTGTCTCACGGCTCTACAGGCCGCGCCACGTCTGGGTTTTGCTGAGACAACATTTGCAATTTCGTGTTGTCTCACCCGGCATAAATGTTGTCTCACTGCCTGCCGGACTAAAAACACACGTTCGCCCTGTTGTCTCAAAATGGCTAAATGTTGTCTCAATGTTGTCTCAAAAATTAAAATAAAATCCTTATAAATCAATGTAACTTACAAAATGAGACAACAAAGACAACAGAGACAACACTAAAACTACGTATGTGAAAAAAGATTATTCTTCTGGCTGGCTGCTTTCCTCATCCATGAAGTTGAGCACATAAACGCGAATTTGCCGCCCTCCTTCCCTTACCCGCCCCTGATAACCTCGCCCGCTCGTTGGTGGTGTTAGCATTCCTGCATTCTTGAGAACTTCGGCAAACTGCCTGACATTAAAACCCCGTGCGATCTCCTGCTCAAATGTTGCCGGGAAGGTGTAGAAAATTATCGGGTCGCCGTCGTGGTTCCCCTTCTTCCTGTACCCGGCTAAATCACGGATGGGTAAATCGCGCGGGTCATAACCCAGCGGCGCGAATCTACTCAGCCCATAGGCATTTAAAAACGCCTCCGTCTGCTCGATGATCTGCTGGTGCTCTTTGTTCCCCGTGCCGAACTCTTTCAGCCATGCGTTATAGGTGTGCTGTATCGCATCCCGGCACGTTTGAGCATCCCAGCCAGTAACCACGCCACCCAGCAGTAAAGCGGCCTCCAGAATGGCGAACCTCGCCCCTACACGGTGAACCTGTTCCCCATAGTCAGCAGGGATTAGACTTCGCCATCGGGCTTCACACTCACGAACGGCATCAATCGCCTGCTGCTGGTGGTCTGAAAGCCATCTAATCCACTCCCGCCCGGCAGCGCCATGATGGTGCTGGTAAGCGTCTTTCAGCGCGTCGGCGTGATCTTTCCCTGTCTGGTGCTCATGAAAGCGCACCGCCTTACTCAGCGGGATATTCAGCAGTCGCACCAGTTGCCCCGCTTTTGTCTTGCGTCCTGCGGTGGCGATGAACGTTTCTAAATCCATTTCCCCGGTGCTGATTGCCACGGTGCGCCAGCGTTTCAGATCCCGGTTGCCTCCTTCCTTTGCTCCCTGCAATTTCCCCACGCCGTTAAACAGGGCATAGGCAGACTGAGAAACGCTTATCGGGTCTGCGCCCTGTCCGACTTCATCCAGCGGCATCAGCCCGTCATTGTGGGCGGCGGCCTCGTTTATCAGCCCCAGCGCCGTCCCATACCACGTCAGGCGCAAGGCATCAGGGTTGCCGTAAAGACTGCTCGCCACGTTCTGCGTGGTTGTTTTCCCGGCGCTCGATTGCTCATAAAAATGAATCCCGAATCCGTCACGATCTGCCACCCCGATTAATGGCGCTGCCAGTGCTGCGGCGATGCCTGTCATCATCGCGTAGTTGCCGTATGCCAGCCGCGCAACACTGTTAAGCCAGCTTTCAGGCGTTCCTGCTACGGTATACCCGGCAGCGGCTGAACTGCGCCCGCTGAACAAAACAGGCCGCTGAGGTGTGCCGATGATTTCCCCGTCCGGCATGATGTATGCCCCACACTGCCAGCCTGTAGCATGAGCAACGCGCCACAATTCACGCGAGCCGCTTCGCTGTAACCAGTCGGCAAGAATCGCCCGTAGGCTGTTTTTCGTTGTGACGTTGACGCCACCAGCTTTCAGGGTGCGCCAGCCTTCACGCTCGCCAATATCAGCCAGCGGGATAGCCGCTGTTGTCCGTATGCCTGCACCGAATGCCAGCCATGAGATAATAAGATACTGATCTTTGTCGTCGCGTCCCGTGCCGATAACCTCCAACGGTGAACATAACCAGCTTTCAGCGTTGATGATCTCCCCGCTTTCCTTGTCCACCTTCGGCGTTACCCAGAAAACGCCATCTTTTCGGCTCTCAATGTGGGGTTTTAGTGGGTCTTTCTCTGGATGGTCAGTTTTACCGCCCTCAATGGCCTGCAATCGTGGTTTAACGGCTTCCCCTTGAATCTGGTACATCGAGTCGTTAAACGCAGCCGTAGCGACTTCCAGCCCGTTTTGCTGGTGGTGGTCGTTCCAGTCGGCTTTGTAGTCTGTCGGCGGCAGTGCCACCCATCCAGCCACGGACAAGGCGGCTTTCTCTGCGGCCTCCCTGCCTGTATTGGCTTCTCCGTTTTGGTGGTGGTCGTTGTCTGCGGCGATGATTATTTGTGCCTGTGGATACTTCCGGCGCATCACTTCGGCAACGGGTAGCAGGTTGCCCGCGTCAATTGCTGCCACTGCCAGCGCGTCCGGGCGCATCAGGTGAACTGAAAGGGCCGTCGCCAGCCCCTCGGCAATTAAAACGCTCTGCGGCGATTCTGGCGCGTTTACGGCGTGATATGCCCCGCGCTTTGCCGAACCCGTCAGAAGTCGCTTTTCTCCATGCGGTGTAATGGTCTGCGCTGCTGCCACTGCGCCGGATTCATCCACCAGCTCCAGCAATAACGAACCATCTGGCATTAGCGGGTAATTAAACCCGGTCAGCCCTTTTGATTGCAGGTACTCAGCTTCGCCCTGTATGGCTCTCTGGCGCATTCCGGCATACAGACGGGAAAACGTAGCCCGGCGCTGCTCTGCGTCCTCTGCGGCCTTTTTCTGTCGCTCCTGCTCATGCCGCTGGCGGTCTGCGGCTAACTGCGTCTGTCTCTGGCTGGCAGCGTCTGGTGCTGGTTCTGCGGCCCGGTAATCAATACCCAGCACATCAGCGGCAAGGTGCGCCGCCTCCGTGGTGTCGCAGTTGTTAACCCGTTTGATTAAATCCAGCCCATCGCCCGCGCCGCACTGATTGCAGATAAAGCTACCTCGCCCGTTGTCGTCGAATCTGAAACGGTCTTTCCCACCACATGCAGGGCAGGGGGCATGACGGCGCGATGAATCAGGAACGTCGATAGACAGGCCAGCCAGCACATAAGGCCATTTACCAGCGGCGGCGCTGGTCACTTCGCGGATAATGTCGATATTACGCATTCGTATTACCTCCCTCAGTGCGCCGCTGGCATTTCAGGCAAGCCGTTTTCATTCAGATCAGCAATGAATCCATCATGCAGCTCTGCCAGCGTTTCACGTCCGAACGGGGTCAGCTCGCCGCGCTCCGTGTCGATCATGGCCTGATAAAAAACAATGGCGTTCGCCGTTCCCTGCTCAATGCCGTAGCGCTCAATCATTGCGCCCTCGATGTTATTCGCCATCGCCAGACGTTCCGCGAACGGGTAAACCACAATCCCCGCCGTGCCATTGGAGTAAATCGCTACTTTTGACGTTGTGCCGTCAGCCTCCGTGACGGTGGTTGTGCCGTTTTCGCGCTTCATCTCAGAAATGAACGTGGTAGCAATCAGCCAGCGCCACATAGTGACGTTATGCTGCGCGGTAAAGTCGAACCAGCCACGCGCCCCGCCATCAGCAACGGCAAAATGTATGGCGTATCCGATATTTGGCGTATCGTCGTACTCTCCGGCATCAAGGCGGTTTACCGCGCTCTCGTAGCTGATAAGAGCAACCTGCTCATATCCCCCGGCATCATTGCGGGTCATGATATTGACGCCGTGCGGTGTGGCTTCGGCGTGTAATAAGTCGGCATTTCCCGATTTAATGGTCGGTGCGTTGCTCATGCGCTGCCCTCCGCATCAATTCTGGCTATATCGACAATCGTCAGGACTTTACTCAGCCAGCAATACGCGATGGCTGCTTGCTCAACTTCGAGGAGTGGTAATAAATCGGTCATAACGTGAGCCAGCCCATTGCGGGCGCGGGTCATGCGTTCTGCTGTTCGGTCTGCCAGCGTAAAATCATCCGGGTATGATTCTTTGCGAGATAGCATCGCTTCGGCTTCCAGCTCTGCCGGGTGGCGGTAGATGGTATTTATGTTCATGCTGCCACCTCACGAATGCGGGTAATCTGGATGTGGGAAAGGCGTTCATTTCTGGCCTGATTTAGCGCCTCAGCTTTGGCGCTGATCGCGCTGCGGGCGTCAACGATATAAACGAACTCGACTAATTCGCCGCTCCGGGCGGTGGCGCATCCTGCAACACGGAAGTAATTAAGCATGTGCGCCCCCTGTGCGAATACGTCCGGCAAAAAAGCAAACGTGATCCCGCGCCAGAATGCGGCGGGCTTCCTGCTCAGTTTCTGCGGCGATATGGTGAATTTTGGCGGTAATTGTCGGCATGTCGCGGCGAACGGCTGCGATTAACCAGATAAATTGTGGATTTTGGGTAGGGGTAGTAGCCATGATGGCAGCCTCTATACAGTGAATTTTGAATTCACCACCAAGAGACGCCAATCTCAGACTGGTGGTGAGCTGAACAAGGTTGGCGTAACCGGCCTGTATAGACACCGGCCTTCCTTTCGGAAGCCTCATCCAGCCCACCATAATTTGGGTGCGCAGGAATTTTGCCGACAAAAAAACACGCTTAGTGCGTGTCGGCACTATACAGGTTATCGGGACGCCAATCCCGGCACCTGATTTTGCAGGTGCGCTATAACCATAAACCGGGTTGGCGATAGTCGGCAAGCCCTTTTTTATGGACTCGCAAAACTCACCTTCGCGCGTGCGCGTACTGGTCGCAAAACTCGAAAAAAACTTAGGATTTATTAGGATTCGCAGCCCAATTCTCAGCCCAGAAAACGCCTCTAAAATGTCGTCATTTGTCGCAACGGCGCGGCGATGAATGTCAGGTTTTGACAGGTTGTAAGGGTTAACATTTGTTAACAGGCTAGCCAGATTAAAGGCTTCTTTCTGGGCGGCAGGTTCATTCAGTATCACGGCGCACCTCCACGAACTCCTTAACGAATCTCTCCAAAGGCTGAACACATGGCGACTGATAGCCCTCGCGGTAAAAGGTCACTCGGTTATGCTCGACGCGCTGTACGGTCACTACAGCCCCGTGCGAATCCTTGTAACGGCTTCCCGGCATCGGATTATGGTTACGCATGGTTTACCTCCAGACGTTTAGCGAGCCAGCGTTGCGACAGGCGGGTGAGTTCTCCTTTGCGCTGCTCATATTCCATGCCCATATCAATTAACGTGATATTGGTGCTTTCGAGATATGAGAGGTGCTCAAGCTGTTCTGCGTTCATATGGTCGCGAGGTTCGCCAGAATAGCCATTTATCCGCGCCCACTGCTTAGCAGTTAGCCCACCAAGAACGATACGAGAAATCATATTGCTCTCGTTTGTGTAGTGGTGTTGCTGCGTCGTTTTACCCATCTCGGCACGGGCCATATTCAGCGCATCGCACATCGGCTTAAAGTTGTTTGCGGCACTGATACGGGCTTTTAGCTGGCGACGATAGCGGGCGGCGATTTCAGGCACGCTACGCTGTAATTCTTCCTCGCACTGGATGAAATAACGGCGGATAGCGCGGCCCTGTTCGGTGCGTTCGATCATTGCCAGTTCTTTCGCCATTCCGACACTTAACAGATAGTCTTTGCCGGGTCTGCCAGAGTGCTTAATCTTGCTGTAAGCCGCGCCATTCGGGCTTTTCCCCAAATTTGGGGAAATAGTTTTATGGACTGAGTAATCGTGCCCAATGGTGAAGTCATATTCAGAGATGCGATCAGTGATCCATGTAGAGAAGTCTTTTCCCACGCCCAACGCTTTGTGTAACGCTTTTGCGCTAACAATATTGGTTTCACGCCCACCGATATGACCAGGAATAACCGGGACAATTGCGGCAAATTCATTACCGTTAATTGTGCCCTGATAGGCGTTCAGATGAGGGGCGGCCTCAGAAATTAATCTGCTTTTTTCGATGTTCATTTTCAGTCTCCGTTAGGCGGCGGTGAGATTGTCCGGGTATAGATTGAGAATGTCGGCAATTTCAGGCTGAGAAAGTCCCTGATAGCCCCCAGCGTCGGCGTTATGGTTCACAAGCCGAATAACTTTTAGAACGTCACCGCGCCCGGTAAAGCGATAGCGTAAATGTGACCCGATCCCGTCGGGATTCTTTTCGTCGATACGCTCTAACTGAATATCAAGCCTGCGTTCTAACTCGCTGGCGTAGTTCCTTCCAGACGAAAGGCGGCAGTAGCGCAGAATGTCGTTTTCTGTCCATCCCTCTACCCCAGTGCGTAGCATATAGACGCGGGCGCGGTGCTTCTTCGGTGTGCGGCGTGGCGCTTGTGTGGTGGGCGCTGGTGGCGTAACATCAGATCCGCGAATATCTATGTTAGCCGCCTGCTGTCCGGGGCGGTTTTCTTTTTTCATCAGGCCACCTTCCCGCGACGCTCTGCCAGCCAGTTGTTAATCTCTACCGCATCAAAGGCGGTAATCTTCTCGCCCAGCTTTACCGGGCGCGGCAGAACCCCATTGCGAACTTTGCGATCAATGGTGGAAACGCTAACGCCCAGCAATTCAGCAAGGCGGAAGCGTCGGATATAGCCAGATTGGGGGATTGTGTGGGTTGTTGCGTTATGTGTTGCCATATGTCCCGTAACCTCTTTTGATGGTTGTTGCTTCGTTACGGGTATGATGGGAGCAATAGATTGTAATGTATCGGAATTATTAGAAAACTCCCCGGAATTTTCATAATTCCGTTATCGGTTGACTCCCCCTTTTCGCAGCCAATCTATAAGCGTCTTATCATCATCCGGGAGTGGTAGCTCCTCACCTTTATTGTTAGCTTTATTTCTCAGTTGTGTAATGCTGCCTTTTAAATCACTATCGGTTAAGCCTATACGTTTAAGTAATGCGACAATTAGTCTCATCTGTTTTTCTGTTGTTTTTACTGGTTTTCCTACATTCATTTCCGTCGGCGGTAAGGGAATAACACCTCCGTTAATCATGCTTTTAATCGGCTCGCCTGTGTCTATTGCGTCTTTGAGTTTTAAAATGGTATCTCTGGCAATAAATAGATCGGAAGTTGTCAAAGTCTCATTAAGCGCAGGTTTTCGGCTCTCACTTAACTGAAACCCTATGCTTTCGGCTAGTTGTCTGTTTAGCGTAGGTAGCCAGCTCTGATTAAAATATCTATCGCTAATTATCTGACACGAAAGGCCAGTCTTCTCGCGGAAAGTGTCCCATCCGAACGGCCTGAAAATTGTCGTGTCTATCACCCTTGCCCTCTTAGAATAAAGAAGACTTTCTATTTCACTGTGTCCCAGACACCATAGCCCGTTCGCCAATCCTCTAAATAAAATAAGCCCACTATCTGTTTTGTATGCGTCATGTTCGGTGAGCGTGGAATTAAAATGAGATATATAGTTGCCCTCACGAAAAAGAAATGATGAGTTTCCTTTGTGTTCGTGATAAAACTCAATTGGGTCTTTTATATCTTTACCGCCTATAAAAGCCAAAGTAGAAGAAAATCCTCTCATCATTATACACAACGGTATAGCCCCAATAACTCCATAGTGAAGTAAATCATCTGTATCGCATTGCAAAATACTAGCTGCCCTGTCGAGCTTAAAGTATTCCATAGGTGGGATTTTAATACTGCTGTGGGCTTCTTTTTTGGTCATCGCGTCACCTTTCACGCTGTGCCTTAAAGAGTGATTGAGCCAGGCGGTAAGGCTTCCCGCTTTTCGCCCCGTCGGGCTAGGCTCAATCTGTCCTCTGATTCTTTACATATCTTGGTTACTTCGCCTTTCTCAGCGGTGTAACGTTGTACTCTTCGCCGCGCTCCAGTGCCACCAGCAATCCCGCCCACTGTGTTAACGCGGCCCGGCGTTCATCAAAGTATTGGTGGCGGTTATAGATACCCTCCACGCCTTTAATTTTGTGGTTAAGGCATCTTTCTGCGACTACAGGATCAACGCCCAGCGCGGCTAAATGGGTGCGGGCCGTGCGCCGGAAGTCGTGAATAGTGAAATTCGGCACGTCCGGCATTTCAGCGCGAACCTTCGCCAGCGCAACGGGCAGGGTGCTTTCCTGAATATGGGGGATCATGCGGTTTTGCATCTTTCTGGCTGGCAGTACCCATGCGCTGTTGCATGAGAACGTTTTAAGCTCTCTCAGCCATTCGACTGCTGGCGGTGCTAATGGAATGTCTATAGCGTCGCCGTTTTTGCTGCGTTCCTCTGGCAAGCGCCATACGGCTTTATCAAGATCGAACTCCTCCCAGCGGGCGGCGCATAACTCCATTTTGCGGACGCATAACGCTAACAGTAATTTGAACGTGATTTCATTCTGGCGACTGAAACCCTTAGCCGTGCGCATGGCTTTGAATAGCTGGATTAACTCATCGCGTGTTAGCCAGCGGTCGCGGCTAACCTCCTTCCCTCCAGCGTCTGCCACCTCAAAGGCTGAACAGGGGTTAATCTCCAGCGCGTGCCGTTTGATTCCGTAGTCGAATATGCGGCGCGTCCATCTCAGCACGTCCGTTGCTATGGTCGGCGCTCCACGGTCAACAATACCTTTCAGCATGTCGTCGATATGGCGCGGCTTCACGTCCTCTACCTTCATGCTGCCAATGCAGGGGTTTATATCTTTGTCGATACGGCGGCGGAGTATATCGGGGTGCTTCCAGCGGGGCAGTATCTGACGTTCAAAGTATTCAGCGGCAAGCTCTGAAACGCGCATGGCGTTTTTTTCTGCTTCCATCTTCGCCAGTGCTTCGGATTTCCGCTCCTGCTTCTCCCCGGCAACGTCATAACCCAGCGCAACACGCGCCGAAAGCTCCTTTGCTGTCTCTCTGGCCTTTGATAGTGATAGCTCGCTATACGAACCAATTAGCATTGCGCGGGACTTCCCTGCGAGTTTATAGCGGAATCTCCATGTGGGGGTTTTGTCGGCTTCACGGTAACGCAGGTATAAGCCGTTCCCGTCCGCCCGTCCCTCGAATCGCTCTCCGGCCTTTATCCACGCGCGGATCTGCATGTCTGTGAGTTTTGGCATTTTGCGAATATCCAAACTATTCCAAACTTTTAATAGGGGGTGTACCCAAATTGATGTACACAAACCTCATTGGGTACACCTTTGTGTACACGGCAATCATGCGCTTTGTTGCGTCTTTATGATAGCCGATGATAACAAAAAAGCCCGCTGGATTGCGGGCTTTACTGGTTTCGTGCGTCTTTGTGATAGCTCTTAAATATTTACTCGATATTCTGAATCTGCTCGCGCATCTGCTCAATCAACACTTTCAGCTCAATCGCGGAGTTTGTCACTTCGGCATTGATAGACTTCGACGCAAGAGTGTTCGACTCGCGGTTGAATTCCTGCATCATAAAGTCCAGACGACGACCAACGGCTTCTTTTTTCTTCAGAATGTTGTAGGTCTCTTTGACATGCGCTTCCAGGCGGTCCAGTTCTTCGGCAACGTCAATTCGTTGTGCCAGCAGAACCAGCTCCTGCTCCAGACGGTTGTTTTCCAACTGAACCTGAGCATCTTCCAGCTTCGCGACCAGACGCTCACGCTGCCATTGCAGGATTTCCGGCATATGGGCGCGGACTTTGACCACTTCGGCGGTGACGCCTTCCAGACGCTGCTCGATCAATGCTTTCAGTGCCTGACCTTCGGTTTCGCGCGCGACAATAAAGTCGTCCAGCGTACCATCCAGCGCCGCGAGAATTTCAGCGGCAATGGCGTCAAGATCCTGCTCCTGGGCTGCCATCACGCCCGGCCAGCGTAGAATATCAACCGGGTTGATTTCCCCTTCGTCACTCTGCATTTTTACCCAGTTCGCGGCAGTTACCAGCTGTTTAGCCAGTTTTTCGTTGAGGATCAGCTCACCTTGCGCGCTAACATCTGGCTCATAGCGCAGGGTACATTCCACTTTACCGCGCGTCAGGCGAGAACGAATACGCTCGCGAACGACAGGTTCAAGGCTACGGAACTGCTCCGGCAGACGAAAGTAAGTTTCCAGATAACGCTGGTTTACCGAGCGCATTTCCCAGGTTGCGCTCCCCCATTCACCCTTGATTTCACGCCGGGCGTAGGCGGTCATACTGCGGATCATAGACGTTCCTGTTTATAAAAGGAGAGGTGGAAGGATTATAGCCATCGATGCCTTGTCAGGATAGGAATAACCGCCGGAAGTCCGTATAATGCGCAGCCACATTTGTTTCAAGCCGGAGATTTCAATATGCGTCCAGCAGGCCGTAGCAATAATCAGGTGCGTCCCGTTACCCTGACTCGTAACTATACAAAACATGCAGAAGGCTCGGTGCTGGTCGAATTTGGCGATACCAAAGTGTTGTGTACCGCCTCTATTGAAGAAGGCGTGCCGCGCTTCCTGAAAGGTCAGGGCCAGGGCTGGATCACCGCAGAGTACGGCATGCTGCCACGTTCTACCCACACCCGTAACGCTCGTGAAGCGGCGAAAGGTAAGCAGGGTGGACGCACAATGGAAATCCAGCGTCTGATCGCCCGTGCTCTTCGCGCGGCAGTAGATTTGAAAGCGCTGGGTGAGTTCACCATTACGCTGGACTGCGACGTGCTTCAGGCTGATGGTGGCACGCGTACCGCGTCGATTACGGGTGCCTGCGTGGCGCTGGCAGATGCGCTACAGAAGCTGGTGGAAAACGGCAAGCTGAAAACCAATCCGATGAAAGGGATGGTAGCCGCAGTTTCTGTCGGAATTGTGAACGGCGAAGCGGTTTGCGATCTGGAATACGTTGAAGACTCTGCCGCAGAGACCGACATGAACGTAGTGATGACCGAAGACGGGCGCATCATTGAAGTGCAGGGGACGGCAGAAGGCGAGCCGTTCACCCATGAAGAGCTACTCACCTTGTTGGCTCTGGCCCGAGGGGGAATCGAATCCATTGTAGCGACGCAGAAGGCGGCGCTGGCAAACTGATTTTTAAGGCGACTGATGAGTCGCCTTTTTTTTGTCTGTAGAAAAGTAAGATGAGGAGCGAAGGCATGAAACCATATCAGCGCCAGTTTATTGAATTTGCGCTTGGCAAGCAGGTGTTAAAGTTTGGCGAGTTTACGTTGAAGTCCGGGCGCAAAAGCCCCTATTTCTTCAACGCCGGGCTGTTTAATACCGGGCGCGATCTGGCACTGTTAGGCCGTTTTTACGCTGAAGCGTTGGTGGATTCCGGCCTTGAGTTCGATCTGCTGTTTGGCCCTGCTTACAAAGGGATCCCGATTGCGACCACTACCGCCGTGGCGCTGGCGGAGCATCATGACCTTGACCTGCCGTACTGCTTTAACCGCAAAGAGGCAAAAGACCACGGTGAAGGCGGCAATCTGGTTGGTAGCGCGTTACAAGGACGCGTAATGCTGGTAGATGATGTGATCACCGCCGGAACGGCGATTCGCGAATCGATGGAGATTATTCAGGCTAATGGCGCGACGCTTGCTGGCGTATTGATTTCGCTTGATCGTCAGGAACGGGGGCGCGGCGAGATTTCGGCGATTCAGGAAGTTGAGCGTGATTACAACTGCAAAGTGATCTCTATCATCACCCTGAAAGATCTGATTGCCTATCTGGAAGAGAAGCCGGAAATGGCGGAACATCTGGCGGCGGTTAAGGCCTATCGCGAAGAGTTTGGCGTTTAAAGAAACTCGCCGGATGAAAAGTCATCCGGCGTCATATTACTGCAACTGCGCGGCAATTAGCGGCCAGCGGGCGTCAAAATCATCCGTCGGGCGGTATTTAAATTCGCTGCGGACAAAACGTGACAGCATACCTTCACAGAAGGCCAGGATCTGGCTTGCCAGCAGGGTTTCATCGGTGGTGTAACCTTCACCCTCACGCATTCTCTTTTCACGCAATACCTGACGCAGCTGCGCTTCAATACGCTCGAACAGCTGGTTGATACGCCCTTGCAGGCGATCCTGTTCAAACATTAGCGCATGACCAGTGAGGATGCGGGTCAGGCCAGGATTACGCTCACCAAAACCGAGAAGCAGCAACACAATCAGACGCAGGCGCGCTGTGGTGTCTTTCTCATCTTTCAGAATCAGGTTGATGCGAGTAATCAGGCTATCTTCGATAAACTCAATCAGGCTATCGAACATGCGGGTCTTACTGGGGAAGTGGCGATACAGTGCCGCTTCGGAAACGCCGACAGAGGCGGCCAGTTTTGCCGTCGTGATACGTTGGCTTCCATCGCTGGATTCCAGCATCAGCGCCAGAGACTGAAGTATTTCCTCGCGACGGTTCCTTTTCGCAGTTTGTTTTTCTGCCATGTTACAAAATACCCCTGAAAATAAGCACTTGCCAGGCGGCACCCACGCTATGACCGCAAACGAAATGTTTGCGGCTATGTTATGACGTTATTCGGATGCGTATGTGTTACTGACGACCAGAGTGACCAAAGCCGCCTTCACCGCGGTCGGTGGCGTCGAAATCTTCCACCAGATTAAATTCAGCCTGTACTACCGGAACAAAAATCATCTGGGCGATGCGTTCGCCAGGTTGAATGGTGAAGCTGTCCTGACCACGGTTCCACACGGAAATCATCAACTGGCCCTGATAGTCAGAATCGATCAATCCTACCAGGTTACCAAGCACGATACCGTGCTTATGTCCCAATCCGGAGCGCGGCAGCATCATTGCCGCCAGTGAAGGATCGGCAATATGAATCGCCAGCCCGGTCGGAACCAGCGTAGTGTCACCCGGAGCCAGTTCTACGGCGTCGTCGAGACAGGCACGCAGGTCAAGTCCGGCAGAGCCAGAGGTGGCATAAGTCGGGAGCGGAAATTCCTTCCCAACGCGCGGGTCCAGAATCTTAACGTCGATTTTTTTCATCATAACGGGTCACGATCTCGTCGAGTAATAATTGGCCAAGGAGCTCTTTGCGCTCAAGCGGTAAGACTTTATCTCCGTCCTGCCAGAAAAGGTGTAATGCGTTGTTGTCGCTGTTAAATCCTTGAGTTGGCTGGGAAACATCGTTCGCGCAGATCAGATCAAGGTTTTTACGGATACGTTTTTGCCGGGCGTATTCTTCCACATTATTTGTTTCGGCGGCAAATCCAACGACGTAGGGTCGATGGTCTTTTAGTGCGGCAACGCCTGCGACGATATCGGGGTTTTTAACCATTTTTATTGTTAATTCATCACCCTGCGTGGCCTGCTTTTTGATTTTCTCTGGGGCCACGGTAGCTGCGCGATAATCCGCCACGGCGGCGCAGCCGATAAAAATATTTTGCTGCTGTACAGAAGCATTCACGGCGGCTTCCATTTCCAGCGCGGTCATCACATCAACACGTTTAACAAACGGTGGCGTCGGTAGTGAAACCGGACCTGATACCAGCGTGACGTTCGCGCCACGACGGGCAGCGGCGGCGGCGATAGCAAAACCCATCTTGCCGGAGCTGTGATTAGAGATATAACGCACGGGATCGAGCGGTTCACGCGTCGGGCCGGCGGTAATCATAATGTTCAGATGTTTCAGGTCGTTGACGGGCGAAAAATGCGCTACCGCCATATCCACAATGGTTAACGGATCGAGCATTCGCCCAGGACCGATATCACCACAAGCCTGACTGCCACTGTCTGGCCCCCAGATGAGCAAACCACGGGAAGCAAGCACCTCTAAATTATGCTGCGTGGCAGCGGCACGGTACATCTGCTGGTTCATGGCGGGGAGCACGGCTACAGGCGCAGGTGTAGCCAGACAAATCGTCGATACCAGGTCATTCGCCATTCCGGCAGCAACACGGGCAATCAAATCTGCCGTGGCAGGGGCGAGAATCACTAAATCAGCCCATTTACCCAGCTCAATATGGCCCATAGCGGCTTCGGCTGCCGGGTCCAGCAGACTGTCGGAAACGGGATAACCAGAAACCGCCTGCAAGCTAAGTGGGGTGATAAAGGCTTTTGCCGCTTCGGTCATGGCTACGCGGACGTCGGCCCCGCGATCGCGCAAACGACGCACCAGTTCAGGGGTTTTATAGGCAGCAATACCGCCGCTAACGCCGAGAACGATTTTTTTACCGGCCAGGCTCATGATGATTTTTCCTGTTGGGTGACACCAGAAGTTGGCGATTTTATCACAATACTTTTGTTGTCGTGCCTTCACCTGAGAATCACTTTGCGAGGCGCTTTCCAGGATTGAAAACTGGCCGTCGATTTAACGGAACGGCTATGACAGGATGCGAGCACCACAAAGGAGGTGAAGGTGAAAAACAATTCACAGCTGTTGATGCCGCGCGAAAAAATGCTGAAGTTTGGTATTAGCGCCTTAACGGATGTCGAGCTGCTGGCGCTATTTCTGCGTACCGGAACGCGCGGTAAAGATGTATTAACCCTGGCAAAAGAGATGCTGGAGAATTTCGGCTCTCTTTATGGCTTGTTAACCTCTGAATATGAACAATTTAGTGGCGTTCATGGAATTGGCGTGGCGAAATTTGCCCAGTTAAAGGGGATTGCTGAACTGGCGCGGCGTTACTACAACGTGCGGATGCGTGAAGAAAGCCCTTTACTCAGCCCGGAGATGACGCGGGAATTTTTACAAAGCCAGCTCACGGGTGAGGAGCGGGAGATCTTTATGGTGATCTTTCTCGACTCACAACACCGGGTTATAACGCATAGCCGACTTTTTTCCGGCACGCTAAACCATGTTGAAGTCCATCCTCGGGAAATTATCCGCGAAGCGATAAAAATAAACGCCTCGGCGCTGATCCTTGCACATAATCACCCTTCGGGTTGTGCTGAACCCAGTAAAGCGGATAAACTCATTACTGAACGGATAATAAAGAGTTGTCAGTTCATGGATTTACGCGTGCTCGACCATATCGTGATTGGGCGTGGAGAGTATGTTTCTTTTGCCGAACGCGGCTGGATTTAACCCGCTATGCGCGATCCTTCGGGATCTTTGTCTGTTCGGGACTTGAGCACATCGCTGAGTCAGCGTATACTACGCCACCTTTGAGAATCTCGGGTTTGGCATTTGGGCCTGGCAATCGAGAGTTCACATAGAACTGCGATGACCGGGCTGTAAAGCCTGACGAGGCGCCAATACCCCATACGAAGCTCGAGCTAATTTGATTTTTGGAGAATAGACATGTCCCGAGTCTGCCAAGTTACTGGCAAGCGTCCGGTGACCGGTAACAACCGTTCCCACGCACTGAACGCGACTAAACGCCGTTTCCTGCCGAACCTGCACTCTCACCGTTTCTGGGTTGAGAGCGAGAAGCGTTTTGTCACCCTGCGCGTATCTGCTAAAGGTATGCGTGTAATCGATAAAAAAGGCATCGATACAGTTCTGGCTGAACTGCGTGCCCGTGGCGAAAAGTACTAAGTACTTAGAGGAAATAAATCATGGCTAAAGGTATTCGTGAGAAAATCAAGCTGGTTTCTTCTGCTGGTACTGGTCACTTCTATACCACTACGAAGAACAAACGTACTAAGCCGGAAAAACTGGAACTGAAAAAATTCGATCCAGTTGTTCGTCAGCACGTGATCTACAAAGAAGCGAAAATCAAATAATTCTCGCTTTGATGTAACAAAAAACCTCGCTCCGGCGGGGTTTTTTGTTATCTGCTTGCCCCCATATTGATTGCATCTGTTCATTCCTGGAGATGCTATGCCTGAATTACCCGAAGTTGAAACCAGCCGTCGCGGCATAGAACCGCATCTCGTTGGTGCAACCATTCTTCATGCAGTGGTGCGCAACGGACGCTTGCGCTGGCCGGTTTCAGAAGAGATCTACCGTTTAAGCGACCAACCAGTGCTTAGCGTGCAGCGGCGGGCTAAATATTTGCTGCTGGAGCTGCCTGAGGGCTGGATTATCATTCATTTGGGGATGTCTGGCAGCCTGCGCATCCTTCCAGAAGAACTTCCCCCTGAAAAGCATGACCATGTGGATTTGGTGATGAGCAACGGTAAAGTGCTGCGCTACACCGATCCGCGCCGCTTTGGTGCCTGGCTGTGGACCAAAGAGCTGGAAGGGCATAATGTGCTGGCCCATCTTGGACCGGAGCCGCTCAGCGACGATTTCAATGGTGAGTATCTGCATCAGAAGTGCGCGAAGAAAAAAACGGCGATTAAACCGTGGCTGATGGATAACAAGCTGGTGGTAGGGGTAGGGAATATCTATGCCAGCGAATCACTGTTTGCGGCGGGGATCCATCCGGATCGGCTGGCGTCATCACTGTCGCTGGCAGAGTGTGAATTGTTAGCTCGGGTGATTAAAGCGGTGTTGCTGCGTTCGATTGAGCAGGGTGGTACAACGCTGAAAGATTTTCTGCAAAGTGATGGTAAACCGGGCTATTTCGCGCAGGAATTGCAGGTTTACGGGCGAAAAGGCGAGCCGTGTCGGGTGTGCGGTACGCCGATTGTGGCGACTAAACATGCGCAGCGGGCAACGTTTTATTGTCGGCAGTGCCAGAAGTAATTCATGCGCGCCGGATGGCATACCATCCGGCATAAACGCTACGCTAACTTCGCCATCAGCGCCTGATGGACATTCTCCGGCAGGAAATGGGTGACATCGCCCTGATGGCGCGCCACCTCTTTCACCAACGATGAAGAGATAAACGACCACTCTTTCGACGGCATCAGAAACACACTTTCCAGTTCCGGCATTAAGTGGCGATTCATATGCGCCAGCTGCATTTCATATTCAAAATCCGCCACCGCACGCAGGCCACGAATCAGCACCGTAGCGTGTTGATTACGGGCGAAGTTCGCCATCAAATCACTAAACCCGACCACTTCCACGTTCCCCAGATGCGCGGTTGCCTGCTGTGCCAGCGCCACACGCTCTTCCAGGGTAAACATCGGTTTTTTACTGGGGCTGGCGGCAATCGCCAGAATAACGTGATCGAACATTTGCGTGGCGCGCGTCACGATATCGATATGACCATTGGTAATGGGATCGAAAGTACCAGGATAAATCGCCCGTTTTTGCATAACAACCTCAATGCGTTTTCGGTGGCAGGTAAGGTTCCAGCAGTTGAAGCAGACGCTGTAGCGCGCCCTGGTTTTGATACAGTACTTCAACGGCATGACGGCCATAGAAACTACGGTAATCGGCGTCGGTGAGTAAAGAGGACACCTCTTTTGCAAGCGTAGTGGCATCGGTAACGGTAATCAGCCCGCTTGCCTGCTCCAGCCGCGCGCAAATGTCTTTAAAGTTAAAAGTATGCGGCCCCATCAATACCGGAATAGCGTGTGCGGCAGCTTCCAGCGGATTATGCCCACCACGTTCAACCAGTGAACCGCCAACAAAGGCGAGATCGGCAATGCCGTACAGTAACATCAACTCGCCCATCGTATCGCCAACCACAACCTGCGTGCTGGTGGAGGGGACTTCCCCTGAAGAGCGTGTGATATAGCTTAGTCCAGCCTGGCGGACAAGATTAATCGCATCCGGGAAGCGTTCTGGATGACGGGGTACCAGGATGAGCAATAAATTCGGGAATTGCTGTAACAATGCCTGATGTGCGGCGATCACCACACTCTCTTCGCCTTCGTGAGTGCTGGTGGCAATCCATACCGGGCGGTGTGGTGCCCACTGGCGGCGCAGCGTCACGGCTTTAGCAGCCAACTGCGGCGTTACAGAAATATCGAATTTCAGGCTACCGGTAACGGTCACCTGATTATTTTTTGCGCCCAGCGCCACAAAACGTGCACCATCTTCTTCATTTTGCGCAGCAATCAGCGTAATACGACGCAGCAAGCGACGGACGAATTTACCCAGTTTGGCATAACCTGCGGCCGAGCGGGCAGAGAGTCGCGCGTTAGCGATCACCAGCGGAATTTTACGTTTGTGTAGCGCCGCAATCAGGTTAGGCCATAGTTCGGTTTCCATAATCAACACCAGTTTGGGGTCGACTTTATTCAGGAAACGGTTGAGCGCATCGGGCAGGTCATACGGCAGATAAACGTGCTGAACATCCTTCCCGAAAGCCGATTGTACGCGCTCCGAACCGGTTGGCGTCATGGTTGTAACGGTAATCGGTAAATCAGGATAACGATGGCGCAGCGCGCGCACCAACGGGATCGCCGCCAGAGTTTCACCGACGGAGACGGAGTGCAGCATAATGCCGCCTGGTTTTAGCGGATGGCGGTAAAAACCGTAACGTTCACCCCAGCGTTTTCGATAGGCCGGAGCCTTACGTCCGCGCACCCAGAGCCGTATCCAGATCAGCGGCTGAATAAGGTAGAGAAGGGCGGTGTAAAGCAATTCGAGCATAGTAAATAGCTGACTTATGGATGTGCTGGGGATTCTATGTATTTAGCTGTGGCTTTACCATTACTTTTCCCGTTTTTGACTTAAATAGCAATTTACCCGCCAATTCTTGCTGAACATCTATACTTTTTTTGTATTTTTATGCGATTCATTGATTTCTGCTGTACGTGCAGGAAGGAATCGCAGAGCAACAGTGAAAGAATATGGTTGCTAATGATTTTATTTGATTGATTTCTTTATTGAAAATCAACAATGTGCTTAAAAATCATTCGGGTCGGATTGCCGCGAAAGAAGTGATACACTAGCGCGTCAATATCAGTGCGGTATCAGTATTCAGGTAGCTGTTGAGCCTGGGGCGGTAGCGTGCTTTTTCTGCTTCACCTTAATCGGATAATCTCAACAAAAAGAGTTACTTGTGGATAAGCCATTTCGAAGAATTTTGCTCATTAAGATGCGTTTTCATGGGGATATGTTATTAACTACTCCCGTCATTAGTTCGCTGAAAAAAAATTACCCTGACGCAAAAATCGATGTGCTGCTTTATCAGGACACCATCCCGATCCTGTCTGAAAATCCAGAGATTAACGCGCTCTACGGCATAAAAAATAAAAAAGCAAAAGCCTCAGAAAAAATTGCCAACTTTTTTCATCTCATCAAGGTATTACGTGCCAATAAGTATGACCTTATCGTCAATCTTACCGATCAATGGATGGTTGCTATACTGGTTCGCTTATTAAATGCCCGTGTGAAAATTTCCCAGGATTATCATCATCGGCAGTCTGCTTTTTGGCGTAAAAGTTTCACCCATTTGGTGCCGTTGCAGGGTGGAAATGTGGTGGAAAGTAACTTATCCGTGCTGACACCATTGGGACTTGATTCGTTGGTGAAGCAGACAACCATGAGTTACCCGCCTGCAAGCTGGAAACGTATGCGTCGCGAACTTGATCACGCTGGTGTTGGACAAAATTATGTGGTTATCCAACCTACGGCGCGGCAAATCTTCAAATGCTGGGACAACGCCAAGTTTTCCGCTGTGATTGATGCCTTACATGCTCGTGGTTATGAAGTCGTTCTGACGTCCGGCCCGGATAAAGACGATCTGGCCTGCGTCAATGAAATTGCGCAGGGATGCCAGACGCCACCAGTAACGGCGCTGGCTGGAAAGGTGACCTTCCCGGAACTTGGTGCGTTAATCGATCATGCGCAGCTGTTTATTGGCGTTGATTCCGCACCGGCGCATATTGCCGCTGCAGTTAATACGCCGCTGATATCGCTGTTTGGTGCGACAGACCATATTTTCTGGCGTCCCTGGTCAAATAACATGATTCAATTCTGGGCGGGAGATTACCGGGAAATGCCAACGCGCGATCAGCGTGACCGAAATGAGATGTATCTTTCGGTTATTCCGGCGGCAGATGTCATTGCTGCTGTCGATAAATTACTGCCCTCCTCCACGACAGGTACGTCGTTATGATCGTTGCTTTTTGTTTATATAAATATTTTCCCTTTGGCGGTTTGCAGCGTGATTTTATGCGTATTGCTCAGACAGTCGCCGCCCGAGGTCATCATGTTCGGGTTTATACCCAGTCGTGGGAAGGCGAATGCCCTGATGTATTTGAACTGATCAAAGTGCCGGTTAAATCGCATACCAATCACGGGCGCAATGCGGAGTATTTTGCCTGGGTGCAAAAACATTTACGCGAACATCCCGTCGATAAAGTCGTTGGATTCAACAAAATGCCGGGGCTGGACGTTTATTATGCCGCTGATGTTTGTTATGCCGAGAAAGTAGCGCAGGAAAAAGGCTTTTTCTATCGCCTGACGTCACGTTATCGCCATTATGCCGCCTTTGAGCGGGCAACCTTCGAACAGGGCAAGCCGACACAGCTGCTGATGCTGACAGATAAGCAAATCGCCGATTTCCAGAAACATTATCAGACTGAAGCGGAGCGTTTTCATATTCTGCCACCGGGGATTTATCCTGATCGTAAATATAGCCAGCAGCCAGCCAATAGCCGTGAAATCTTCCGTAAGAAGAATGGAATAACCGAACAACAATATTTATTGTTGCAGGTCGGTTCAGACTTCACGCGTAAAGGTGTCGATCGTTCCATTGAAGCACTTGCTTCGTTACCGGATTCGCTGCGCCACAACACATTGCTATATGTTGTTGGGCAGGATAAACCGCGAAAATTTGAGGCACTGGCAGAAAAACGCGGCGTGCGCAGTAATGTTCACTTCTTCTCGGGGCGCAACGATGTCTCGGAATTAATGGCGGCGGCGGATTTATTACTGCATCCTGCCTACCAGGAAGCGGCGGGAATTGTGCTGCTGGAAGCGATTACTGCAGGATTACCGGTACTAACAACTGCCGTTTGTGGCTATGCGCATTATATTGTCGACGCTAATTGCGGCGAGGCTATTGCTGAGCCATTCCGCCAGGAAACATTGAATGAGATTTTACGCAAAGCGTTAACGCAATCTTCATTGCGCCAGGCTTGGGCGGAAAATGCGCGACATTATGCTGATACACAAGATTTATACAGTCTGCCAGAGAAAGCGGCGGATATCATAACGGGTGGTCTGGATGGTTGAACTTAAAGAGCCGTTTGCCACGTTATGGCGCGGCAAAGATCCTTTTGAGGAAGTTAAAACCTTGCAGGGTGAGGTATTTCGTGAACTGGAAACTCGCCGTACTCTGCGCTTTGAAATGGCGGGCAAAAGCTATTTTCTCAAATGGCATCGCGGCACGACCCTGAAAGAGATAATCAAAAATTTACTCTCATTGCGGATGCCAGTATTAGGCGCTGACCGCGAATGGAATGCGATTCATCGACTGCGGGATGTCGGCGTTGATACTATGTATGGGGTGGCATTTGGCGAAAAAGGCATGAATCCGCTGACCAGAACTTCATTTATTATTACCGAAGATCTGACACCAACCATAAGTCTGGAAGATTACTGTGCTGACTGGGCGACCAACCCACCAGATGTTCGCGTAAAGCGTATGCTTATTAAGCGTGTCGCGACGATGGTGCGCGATATGCATGCTGCGGGCATTAATCACCGTGACTGTTATATCTGTCATTTCCTGCTGCACTTGCCTTTTTCCGGTAAGGAAGAGGAGTTAAAAATTTCGGTAATTGACCTGCACCGGGCGCAGCTTCGCACGCGCGTTCCACGTCGTTGGCGCGATAAAGATCTTATTGGGCTTTATTTTTCTTCGATGAATATCGGCCTGACTCAGCGGGATATCTGGCGGTTTATGAAAGTGTATTTTGCCGCCCCGCTTAAAGACATTCTCAAGCTGGAACAAGGACTGCTGTCGCAAGCAGAAGCAAAAGCCACAAAAATCAGGGAAAGAACGATTCGAAAATCGTTGTAATTTCCGGAGAGAAATATGAGTGCCCACTATTTTAATCCACAAGAGATGATCAATAAGACAATCATCTTCGATGAAAGGCCAGCGGCGTCAGTGGCATCATCATTCCATGTTGCTTATGGCATTGATAAAAACTTTCTTTTTGGTTGTGGTGTTTCAATCACGTCAGTTTTGTTACATAACAACGACGTGAGTTTTGTTTTCCACGTTTTTATTGATGATATCCCTGAAGCCGATATCCAGCGTTTAGCCCAATTGGCGAAAAGCTATCGTACCTGTATCCAGATCCATCTGGTAAATTGTGAACGGCTTAAGGCATTACCGACGACCAAAAATTGGTCTATTGCCATGTATTTCCGTTTTGTAATTGCAGATTACTTTATTGATCAACAAGATAAGATCCTTTACCTGGATGCTGATATCGCCTGTCAGGGAAACTTAAAGCCGCTGATAACAATGGATCTTGCCAATAACGTTGCTGCTGTTGTTACTGAACGCGATGCTAACTGGTGGTCGTTACGGGGTCAAAGTCTGCAGTGTAATGAACTTGAAAAGGGTTACTTTAATTCAGGTGTCCTGTTAATTAATACACTAGCGTGGGCGCAGGAGTCCGTTTCTGCTAAAGCGATGTCGATGCTTGCTGATAAAGCCATCGTTTCCCGTTTAACCTATATGGATCAAGATATCCTTAATCTTATCCTGTTAGGGAAAGTTAAATTCATTGATGCTAAATACAATACGCAATTTAGTTTAAATTATGAATTAAAAAAATCATTTGTTTGTCCAATTAATGATGAAACCGTATTAATTCATTATGTCGGCCCGACAAAACCCTGGCATTACTGGGCCGGTTATCCAAGTGCGCAACCTTTTATCAAAGCCAAAGAAGCATCGCCCTGGAAAAATGAACCGTTAATGCGGCCAGTTAACTCAAACTATGCTCGTTATTGCGCCAAGCATAATTTTAAACAAAACAAACCAATTAACGGGATAATGAATTATATTTATTATTTTTATTTAAAGATAATAAAATGAAATTGAGAAAAGTTAAATGAATGAATTTATAAAAGAACGGTTTTCGTATTTAGCAGATAATAAAAAAGAAAACGCCCCAGAGCTAAATGTTTCCTACGGTATCGATAAGAATTTTTTGTATGGTGCTGGCGTTTCAATTTCTTCCGTTTTGATTAATAATTCAGATATTAATTTTGTCTTTCATGTTTTCACTGATTATGTGGATGATGATTATTTAAAGTCATTTAATGAAACAGCAAAACAATTTAATACCTCAATTATTGTATATTTAATTGACCCCAAATACTTTGCTGATCTGCCGACGTCACAGTTTTGGTCGTACGCGACATACTTCAGGGTATTGTCTTTTGAATATCTGAGTGAAAGTATTTCCACACTGCTGTATCTGGATGCCGATGTTGTTTGTAAAGGAAGCCTGAAACCTCTCACAGAAATTATATTTAAAGATGAGTTTGCTGCGGTCATTCCTGACAATGATAGTACTCAGGCGGCATGTGCAAAACGCCTCAACATTCCCGAAATGAATGGACGTTATTTCAATGCAGGCGTTATCTATGTCAATCTTAAAAAATGGCATGAAGCAAATTTGACACCGTATTTACTCAAACTTTTACGAGGGGAAACTAAATATGGCTCTCTTAAATATTTAGATCAGGATGCGTTGAATATCGCATTTAATATGAATAATATCTACCTTGCGAAGGATTTTGATACTATTTATACCCTGAAAAACGAACTTTATGATCGTAGTCATCGAAAGTATCAGCAAACCATTACCGATAAAACAGTGTTGATTCACTATACAGGGATAACTAAACCATGGCATAGCTGGGCTGGATATCCGTCTGCATCATACTTTAATATCGCGCGTGAACAATCTCCCTGGAAGAAATATCCTCTTAAAGAGGCGCGGACTGTTGCAGAAATGCAGAAACAATATAAGCATCTGTTTGCCCATGGTGAGTATATAAAAGGCATAACTTCATTAATTAAGTACAAGCTTAAGAAATAAATTACTCTTATGATTACAAGTATACGTTATCGCGGCTTCTCATTTTATTACAAAGATAATGATAATAAATATAAAGAAATCTTTGATGAAATACTGGCCTATAATTTTAAAACAGTAAAAGTATTACGTAATATTGATGATACCAAAGTATCATTGATTGATACGAAATATGGTCGCTATGTTTTTAAAGTCTTTGCCCCGAAAACGAAAAGGAATGAACGTTTTTTAAAATCTTTTGTAAAAGGTGACTACTATCAGAATTTGATCGTTGAAACCGATCGTGTCAGAAGTGCAGGTCTTACTTTTCCTAATGATTTTTATTTTCTGGCTGAGCGTAAAATTTTCAACTATGCCAGTGTTTTTATTATGCTTATCGAGTATGTCGAGGGCGTAGAGCTCAATGATATGCCGATTATTCCAGAAAATGTTAAAACAGAAATTAAGGCTTCAATGGAAAAATTGCATGCCTTAAATATGCTATCGGGCGACCCACACCGGGGTAATTTTATCGTTAGTAAAGATGGTGTCAGGATAATTGACCTATCCGGTAAAAGCTGTACGGCAGAGCGTAAAGCTCGTGATCGTCTGGCCATGGAACGTCACCTGGGTATTGCCAACGAAATAAAAGATTATGGCTACTATTCAGTAATCTACAGAACCAAACTACGCAAATTTATTAAAAAATTAAAAGGCAAAGCGTAAACCACACAGTCAAAACGGAACCAACATGGATTTATTAGCTGAGAGTATTACTGAAGTCGCTGTCTCTGGGGAAATTGCTAACACCGATCGTGTGTTAAATATCGCTTACGGTATTGACCGTAACTTTTTATTTGGTGCGGCAGTATCTATGCAATCAGTTGTTATGCATAACCCGGACCTTGCGGTTAAGTTTCATCTCTTTACCGACTACATTGATGAAGATTATCTACAACGTGTTAATGCTTTTACCAGCAAAAATGCTAACGTTGAAGTAATAATTTATAAAGTCTCCAATGCCTTTATTGATATCTTCCCCAGCCTGAAACAGTGGTCTTATGCAACATTCTTCCGTTTAGTTGCGTTCCAGTATTTGAGTGAAACTATTGAAAATCTGTTATATATCGATGCTGATGTCATCTGTAAAGGCTCATTAGCTGGATTGCTTGATATTAATTTTGATGAGGATAAGTTCGCAGCTGTTATTAAAGATGTGCCTTTTATGCAGGAAAAACCAGCGAAGCGTCTGGCTATAGAGGGACTTCCAGGGAATTATTTCAACGCCGGTGTAGTATATCTGCAGCTTGAAGCATGGGCGAAAAATGATTTTATGAATAAAGCCATTGCTATGCTGGCAAGTGACCCGCAGCACACGAAGTATAAATGCCTTGATCAGGATATTTTAAATATTCTGTTCTTTGGTCATTGTATTTTTATTAGCGGCGATTATGATTGCTTTTATGGCATTGACTATGAGTTAAAAAATAAAAGCGATGAAGATTATAAAAAGACCATTACCGATGATACTAAGCTGATTCATTATGTTGGCGTAACGAAGCCCTGGAACGACTGGACGAATTATCCCTGCCAGAAGTATTTTAATGAGGCTTATCAGGCTTCTTGCTGGAATGATGTGGCGTTTATTCCAGCCACGAATGAAAAGCAGTATCAAGTGAAATATCAACATGCAAAGAAAAATGGTGATACGTTTAACGCTTTTATTTACTTCATTAAATTTAAATTAAATAAGTATAAAAGAAAACTATTTGGATAATAATAAAAATCATGGATGTCTGAGTTACAATAATAATTAAGGATGAGTACTATCATATTTTATTAGTTCAGGCAAGAGAACACGATGAGCAATGATTACCCTTTAGTATCCATAATAATACCGACGTATAATTCATCTGATTACATTACTGAAACTCTAACGAAATTAGAAAAACAAACTTACCCAAATTTTGAAATTGTTATTGTTAATGATGGTTCTAAAGATAACACATCAAACGTTTTGAGAGAGTATGGGTTAACCCACTCTCGATTAATTATTATCAATAAAGAAAATGGCGGTGTTTCGTCTGCCAGGAATACAGGTATCCGCAAGGCGCAAGGACAGTTTATATGTTTTATGGATGATGATGATGAGATAGATCCTAACTATCTGCTGAAGATGTATACCAGACAACATGAGACGGGAGGGGATGCGATTTATTGTGGGCTTTATGGCCATTATATAAAAGATGGTGTTACTTACTCACCTATAAATACAGAGTTTAATGAAGGATCTTTACTTTTCGACTTTTTTTATAAAAAGGTTAGATTCCATATAGGGTGCTTGTTTATAAGAAAACAACTTCTGGAAGAGAATAATCTTTTTTTTGATGAAGATTTACGACTAGGAGAAGATCTTGATTTTATCTATCGACTGCTAATTACATGCGATATGTATGCGGTTCCATATTATATGTATAAGCATAACTATAGAGAAAATTCCTTAATGAACTCATGTAGAACCATCACTCATTATCGACATGAGTCATTTGCGCACGAAAGAATCTACTCTTCTGTGATGCAGTTATACAAAGGTAACCGGAAAGAAGAAATTCATACATTATTGAGTCAAAATAGAGCTTATCATAAAACTCGTTATTTATGGAATGTTCTACTTAATGGTGATTTTAAACTATTGAATCAATTAGTTGAAAGCAATGATAAAGAATTAAGAGATTGTAATCTTCCTGGCAAGAGAGATAAGAGACGAGCAAAAATATTAGCATCAAAAAATTATATTCTCTGGAGGATGGTAAGACTGGTAAATAGAAAAAAGAATAAACGTTAGATCTTGCATTAAATAACCCATCCTCGTAGCATAGGTTGAAACTATATGTCGTTTTGTTGGAATGAAATTAATTCTGGTATAAAGTCTTTAATTCTCATATTATGTATTTTTTCTTTAATGACTTTGTCTTTATGGGATGATGTTGCAACAAAGTTTCTTCATGCAGCTGGAATTATATCTGCATTGTATTTTCTTGCGACACCAAAAAAAACAATAACTAATAATCCTACTTTGTTAATTTTCATCTCATTATGTCTTTTGGGTATCGTAAATATCATCTGGTATTCACATTATAAAGTTTCAGGCTCTGTTTATACCAATGCATATCGTGGCCCAATGGAAACTGGAAAAATTGCCTTGTGTAGCGCTTTTATTTTCTTAGTTCTTTTTGCTAAAAATGAGATGAGAACAAAAATAAAATTTGGGAAACTAATTCTGTTCGCATCCCTGGCAACGCAGTTACTTTTTTTTGCGCATGCCATGTGGCAACATTTCTATTTAAACGTCGACCGTGTTGCATTATCAGCTTCCCACGCTACAACAGCAGGCTACATCATCCTTTTTCCTTCTTTACTGGCATCAATTCTCATTTTAAAATCCGACTTAAGACATAAAACAACATTATATACAATTAACTTCATGCTTAGTTTATGTGCTGTCATAGTAACTGAGACGCGTGCAGCCATATTAGTGTTTCCATTCTTTGCGTTAATATTAATCGTAATGGATAGTTATATTAATAAGCGAATTAATTATAAGTTATATTGTTTTATTACGATTGCATTATTAGCAGGTGTATTTTCTTTTAAAGATACATTGCTTATGAGAATGAATGACTTAAATAACGATTTAGTTAATTATTCGCATGATAACACCAGAACTTCAGTCGGTGCCCGTCTGGCAATGTATGAAGTTGGCTTAAAAACATATTCTCCAATAGGACAATCACTGGAAAAACGTGCGGAAAAAATACATGAACTAGAAGAAAAAGAGCCTAGATTGAGTGGCGCTTTACCCTATGTAGATTCTCATTTGCATAACGATCTCATAGATACGTTATCAACGCGTGGTATTCCTGGAGTTGTATTAACAATTTTAGCATTTTCAGCAATACTCATATATGCCTTAAGAACTGCTAAAGAACCTTATATTTTAATCTTGCTTTTTTCACTACTGGTAGTAGGACTAAGTGATGTAATACTCTTTTCTAAACCGGTTCCGACTGCTGTGTTTATCACCATAATATTGCTTTGTGCTTATTTTAAAGCACAATCGGACCAATGTTTATTAGAGAAGTAATGAATATGTGAAATAAAATCAGCAAGGAAGCTGATTTTATTTCAAAATTATCTATTAAAGAGTTGTAATTTAAATCATGGCAGCGTTTTCTTCAATGAACCGCTTAACAGCATTTGCTGTCAATTGAGACAACTCATTCCCCGGAGCCCTACAAACCATCTGATTCTTCCCATACCCACCAATTAATCCCGGATCGGTAGGTCCATAAACCGTGATATTGGGTCTATCCAGTGCCGCTGTTAAATGGCTTAACCCCGTATCCACTGACACTACAAATTTAGCCCCGGCCAGCACGCGGGCAACGCCTTCCAGACTCATCTTCGGCAATACTTCAACATAAGCAAATCCTTCCGCCAGTCGTTTCGCCCGTTCTTCCTCATGCGGCGCGCCCCACGGAAGTTTAATCCGTATTCCTGAATCAGCCAGTAAACCAATCAATTCTCGCCAGTGTTCTTCCGGCCAGTGTTTATCATCACGGGTCGTCGCATGAAGAAATACGGCATATTCGCCAGCATCTGTAGGCAGGTTCGTCAGGAAATGCTGTGCAATAGCATAATCGCCCTGGGTTTGCGGTTTGCTATAGCCCAGACTTTTGGCAAACAGTTCGCGGGTGCGTTCTACGGCGTGCTGCTGTTTTGCAATATGATGCTTACGATTGTAAAACAGGCTGGCTAACGGTTCGCGAGCGGTTTGCCAGTCCAATCCATGCTTTACGCCATGCGCCAGACGCGTCACCAGCGCCGCGCTTTTTACCAGCCCCTGAGCATCGATAACTGCGTCATAGTTCTCTGCTTGTAGCGCTTCACGAAACGCTTTGCGTTCAGCTTTTATGGGGGCCGAGAACCAGGCTTTACGCCAGCGACGTATTGCCACAGGAATAACTCGCTCAACGGCAGCGTGCCAGGAAGGAATCTGTGCGAACCCTTCTTCCACCACCCAGTCAAACTTAATCCCTGGGATTGCCTGCTGGGCATCAGTGAGTGCGGGCAACGTATGGAGAACATCGCCCATCGACGATGTTTTAACGATCAAAACCCGCATCCGTCAGACTTCCTCTTGTAACAATAGCGCGTTGAGTTCTTCCAGTACGCGCTGGGGAGTAATGTCGATCAAGCTCTGGTGATAACCCTCCGCAGCGTCACCTTTACGCACTTTGTGATAGCCGGTAATCAGACGGATCACGCGCGCTTTATGGGATAGCGGCGGTGTGAAGTCCGGGCTACTTGGACCATACAAGGCAACCAGCGGACGATTGAGCGCCGCCGCAACGTGCATCAGGCCAGAATCGTTAGTGACAATGGCTTTACAGGCTGCAATCAGGATAACCGCTTGATCAAGCTGTGTTTCCCCCGCCAGGTTCCGACACCATGCCTGCTGCTCGGTATTCAAAGCGGCAAGAATCTCATTGCCCGCCTCATGATCTTTCGCCGAGCCAAACAGAACCACCTGATAACCTTCATCAATCAGCTGCTTTGCCAGCTCAGCATAGTGGTAGTGTGGCCAGCGTTTTGCCGGACCAAACTCCGCCCCCGGGCAAAAACCAATCATCGGACGTTCTGATGAAAGCGAAAATTGATTACAGGTATATGATTTTTCACCTTCGCTCACCTGCAACTGCGGCCATAACAATGGCTGCGGCAGATCTTGTGCGGTACGCATCACGCCTTTGTCATAGGCCAGCGCGACATAGCGTTCCACCATTAGCGGCCAGGCTTCTTTATCGAGCACGCGTACATCGTTGAGTAAACCGTAGCGCATCTCGCCGCGCCAGCCGGTGCGATGAGGAATACCCGCGAAGAAAGGCACTAATGCGGATTTGAAGGAGTTGGGTAAGACGTAGGCGCGGTCGTAGCGCTTTTCACGCAGGCTATGACCCAGTTTGCGGCGTTCGCCGATTTCCAGCGCTCCGTGACCGAGAGGCATAGGGATAGCTTCGTTAACTTCCGGCATCCGCGATAATAATGGACGGCACCATGCCGGTGCCATCACATCGATTATCGCCTGGGGATAGCGCGCCTGGAGCGTGCGATAGAGACTTTGCGACATCATCATGTCGCCAACCCAAGACGGGCCGATCACCAGTATTTTCATGCAGAGCTCTTATGCGTCGCGATTCAGCCAGGCCATGTATTCCGTTACACCTTCAGCAACGGTTTTGAATGGTTTGTCGTAACCCGCCGCGCGCAGATTTGTCAGATCTGCCTGAGTGAACGCCTGGTAGCGGCCTTTCAGCTTATCCGGGAACGGAATGTATTCGATCTGGCCTTTCTTGTGATAAGCCAGCGTAGCATCTGCTACTGCCTGGAAGGATTCTGCACGACCGGTGCCGAGGTTGAAGATACCGGAAACGCCATTTTCCAGGAACCACAGGTTTACATCTGCCACGTCGCCCACATAGACGAAGTCGCGTTTGAAGTTCTCGCTACCTTCAAACAGCTTCGGTGATTCACCGTTGTTAAGCTGAGTGTTGAGATGGAACGCGACGCTCGCCATGCTGCCTTTATGGCCTTCACGCGGTCCATAAACGTTGAAATAACGGAAGCCAACAATCTGCGAGTTCGCTTCAGGCAGGATTTGGCGAACATATTCATCAAACAGGAATTTTGAGTAACCGTAGACGTTCAACGGTTTTTCGTACTCGCGGGATTCAATAAAGTCGGAGGTGCGTCCGCCGTAGGTGGCTGCGGAAGAAGCGTACAGGAACGGGATTTCGCGCTCCAGGCAGTAGTGCAGCAGCTCCTTGGAGTATTGATAGTTGTTATCCATCATATACTTGCCGTCCCACTCGGTGGTGGAAGAGCATGCGCCTTCGTGGAAAATCGCTTCGACATCGCCGAACTCTTCGCCAGCCATAATCTGGATCAGGAAGTCTTCCTTATCCATATAGTCCGCGATATCCAGATCCACCAGGTTCACAAACTTGGTGCCGTCTTTCAGGTTGTCCACCACCAGAATATCGGTGATGCCTTTATCATTCAGGGCCTTAACGATGTTGCTGCCGATAAAGCCCGCGCCGCCGGTAACGATGATCATAACTGTAACCTTCGAATTATGGAGTCAGAGACAATCTCAGACACGAATACTTCTATCATATCACTACACGGCGTTGGCTTCAGCCATTCGCCAAAAGTGAGATTGATGGACGTTATTTATCCTGAATTTTGCAGAAGTGTTAACGCGTCATCTCGTCGCGACCTATAAGTTTGGGTAATATGTGCTGGAATTTGCCCTGTCTGGAGAATCGCAATGCGTGGAGAATTTTATCAGCAGTTAACCAACGATCTGGAAACCGCACGGGCGGAAGGGTTGTTTAAAGAAGAGCGCATTATTACGTCTGCGCAGCAAGCAGATATCACTGTGGCTGATGGAAGCCACGTCATTAACTTTTGTGCCAACAACTATCTCGGGCTGGCGAATCATCCGGATCTGATTGCGGCAGCAAAGGCGGGAATGGATTCTCACGGTTTCGGCATGGCTTCGGTGCGTTTTATTTGCGGCACTCAGGACAGCCATAAAGAGCTTGAACAAAAACTGGCGGCATTCCTGGGGATGGAAGATGCGATTCTCTACTCTTCCTGCTTTGATGCTAACGGTGGACTGTTTGAAACGCTGCTGGGTGCGGAAGACGCCATTATCTCCGACGCACTGAACCACGCGTCTATTATTGATGGTGTGCGTCTGTGCAAAGCTAAACGCTATCGCTATGCCAACAACGATATGCAGGAGCTGGAAGCACGTCTGAAAGAAGCGCGTGAAGCCGGTGCGCGTCATGTGCTGATTGCCACCGATGGTGTGTTCTCAATGGACGGCGTGATTGCCAACCTGAAAGGCGTTTGCGATCTGGCAGATAAATACGATGCCCTGGTGATGGTGGATGACTCCCACGCGGTCGGTTTTGTCGGTGAAAATGGTCGTGGTTCCCATGAATACTGCGATGTGATGGGCCGGGTCGATATTATCACCGGTACGCTTGGTAAAGCGCTGGGCGGGGCTTCTGGTGGTTATACCGCGGCGCGCAAAGAGGTGGTTGAGTGGCTGCGCCAGCGTTCTCGTCCGTACCTGTTCTCCAACTCGCTGGCACCGGCCATTGTTGCCGCGTCCATCAAAGTACTGGAGATGGTCGAAGCGGGCAGCGAACTGCGTGACCGTCTGTGGGCGAACGCGCGCCAGTTCCGTGAGCAAATGTCGGCGGCGGGCTTTACCCTGGCGGGAGCCGATCATGCCATTATTCCGGTCATGCTTGGCGATGCAGTAGTGGCGCAGAAATTTGCCCGTGAGCTGCAAAAAGAGGGCATTTACGTCACCGGTTTCTTCTATCCGGTCGTTCCGAAAGGTCAGGCGCGTATTCGTACCCAGATGTCTGCGGCGCATACCCCTGAGCAAATTACGCGTGCAGTAGAAGCATTCACGCGTATTGGTAAACAACTGGGCGTTATCGCCTGAGGATGTGAGATGAAAGCGTTATCCAAACTGAAAGCGGAAGAGGGCATCTGGATGACCGACGTTCCTGTACCGGAACTCGGGCATAACGATCTGCTGATTAAAATCCGTAAAACAGCCATCTGCGGGACTGACGTTCACATCTATAACTGGGATGAGTGGTCGCAAAAAACCATCCCGGTGCCGATGGTCGTAGGCCATGAATATGTCGGTGAAGTGGTAGGTATTGGTCAGGAAGTGAAAGGCTTCAAAATCGGCGATCGCGTTTCTGGCGAAGGCCATATCACCTGCGGTCACTGTCGCAACTGTCGTGGCGGTCGTACCCATCTGTGCCGCAACACCATTGGTGTCGGTGTTAACCGTCCGGGCTGCTTCGCCGAATATCTGGTGATTCCGGCGTTCAACGCTTTCAAAATCCCCGACAATATCTCCGACGACCTGGCTTCCATTTTTGATCCCTTCGGTAACGCCGTGCATACCGCGCTGTCGTTCGATCTGGTGGGCGAAGATGTGCTGGTTTCTGGTGCAGGTCCGATAGGTATTATGGCTGCGGCGGTGGCGAAACACGTTGGTGCACGCAATGTGGTGATCACCGATGTTAACGAATACCGCCTTGAGCTGGCGCGCAAAATGGGTATCACCCGTGCGGTCAACGTCGCTAAAGAAAACCTTAATGATGTGATGGCAGAACTGGGCATGACCGAAGGCTTTGATGTCGGTCTGGAAATGTCCGGTGCGCCGCCAGCGTTTCGTACCATGCTCGACACCATGAACCACGGCGGTCGCATTGCGATGCTGGGTATTCCACCGTCCGATATGTCTATCGACTGGACCAAAGTAATCTTTAAAGGCTTGTTCATTAAAGGTATTTACGGTCGTGAGATGTTTGAAACCTGGTACAAGATGGCGGCGCTGATTCAGTCAGGTCTGGATCTCTCGCCGATCATTACCCATCGTTTCTCTATTGATGATTTCCAGAAGGGCTTTGACGCTATGCGTTCGGGCCAGTCCGGGAAAGTAATTCTGAGTTGGGATTAACACGAACAAGGGCTGGTATTCCAGCCCTTTTGCCTGAGGATAATCCGTTAAATATGTAAAATCCTGTCAGTGTAATAAAGATATCGTAATTGCGCTGATCTCTTATATAGCTGCTCTCATTATCTCTCTACCCTGAAGTGACTCTCTCACCTGTAAAAATAATATCTCACAGGCTTAATAGTTTCTTAATACAAAGCCTGTAAAACGTCAGGATAACTTCAGAGGTCGTCGGTAATTTATGATGAACAGCACCAATAAACTTAGTGTTATTATTCCGTTATATAATGCGGGCGATGATTTCCGCACTTGTATGGAATCTTTAATTACGCAAACCTGGACTGCTCTGGAAATCATTATTATTAACGATGGTTCAACGGATAATTCTGTTGAAATAGCAAAGCATTACGCAGAAAACTATCCGCACGTTCGTTTGTTGCATCAGGCGAATGCTGGCGCATCGGTAGCGCGTAATCGTGGGATCGAGGTGGCGACGGGCAAATATGTCGCTTTTGTCGATGCTGACGATGAGGTCTATCCCACCATGTACGAAACGCTGATGACCATGGCGTTAGAGGATGACCTCGACGTGGCGCAGTGCAACGCTGACTGGTGTTTTCGTGAAACGGGAGAAACCTGGCAATCCATCCCCAGCGATCGCCTTCGCTCAACCGGCGTATTAACCGGCCCGGACTGGCTGCGGATGGGGCTTTCTTCGCGCCGTTGGACTCACGTTGTCTGGATGGGGGTTTATCGCCGTGATGTTATTGTTAAAAATAACATTAAATTTATTGCCGGATTACATCATCAGGATATTGTCTGGACAACAGAATTCATGTTTAACGCGCTGCGTGCGCGATATACCGAGCAATCATTATATAAATATTATCTGCATAATACGTCAGTGAGTCGGTTGCATAGACAAGGGAATAAAAACCTTAATTATCAACGTCACTATATTAAGATTACCCGCCTGCTGGAGAAATTAAATCGAAATTATGCCGACAAAATTACGATTTATCCGGAATTTCATCAGCAAATAACTTACGAAGCATTGCGTGTTTGCCATGCGGTGCGCAAAGAGCCGGATATTCTTACCCGCCAACGGATGATTGCCGAGATATTTACTTCCGGTATGTATAAGCGCCTGATTACCAATGTGCGCAGCGTGAAGGTCGGTTACCAGGCGTTACTGTGGTCTTTCCGCTTATGGCAATGGCGCGACAAAACGCGGTCGCACCATCGCATTACGCGTAGCGCCTTTAATTTGCGCTAGCGTTAAACTTCGCCGCTTCGGGCTGTTTGCCCCAGCCTTGCCACTGATGCTGGAAGTAAACGATCAGCGTGCTCTGGCTGATGCTTTCGCTTAATACTTCAAAGAAGCGATTAGCATAAACAGGTTCTATCGGTTTCTTCGGTTTGCACAGCTTCACGCCACGGAACGGATTACGCGGTGCATCAGGCACAGCGTTTTTCGGCGGTGTAGAAGTATCAACCTGCGGTTCATTCAGCAAGCTGCTGGCTTTCACCAGCGTAATGTCTGGCGGCAGGTTATAAACCATCTGTTGTAGCACGCGTACCGTTGAAGGGTGAGGATGCCCAATGGCAATGGTTGAACCGTTGCGACGCGCCAGATCAATTGCGCGATTAAATTGCACACGGATGTCCGCTTCGTTCTGCGAATCGTCGAGGAACACCTTCCGTTTGATCACCTTCACGCCAGTACCTTGCGCGGCGCGCATCGCCTGGGTATTACCGATGGTTACGCTGTCGAGGAAGTAAAGATTGTAACGCTCCAGTGCCTGCATCACTTTCTGCATACCAAACAGGTTAGAGGTCATCTTGCTACCCATGTGGTTGTTGATCCCCACGGCATAGGGCACGTTATTGACCGCACTACGAATAATGCGCTCAATTTCGTCGCTGCTCATCTCCGGGCGCAGCGTATTTTTCTCCAGCGGCTGTTTACTCAGTGGTGCCATCGGGAGATGAATCAACACTTCGTGCCCGCTGTTATGCGCTTTGGTCGCCATCTCTCTGGCGTGCGGTGAATCGGGTAATACAGCGACGGAGATAGCGGAGGGCATCGCCAGCACCTGGTTTTCGTTGTGCGGGCGATACCCAAAATCATCAATGACGATGGCAAGTTTGCCAGCAAGTACGGGGGAGGAGAGCGCCAACAGAGCGGCAAATGCAAGAACGTTACGACGAAATGGAAACAAAACTTATCTTCCCAACCACGGCTGTGGATTGACCGCCTGACCCTGGCGGCGAATTTCGAAATAGAGTGAAGGCCGACCCTGACCGCCACTGCTGCCCACCAGTGCAATTGGCTGGCCCGCGCGAACCTGCGAACCAACGCTCACCAGTGCGCTCTGATTATAGCCGTAAAGACTCATGTCGCCTTTACCGTGCTCAACCACCACCACCAGACCGTAACCTTGCAGCCAGTCAGCCAGAATCACCCGACCGTCGGCAATCGCTTTAACTTCAGTACCTTCAGAGGCACCGATAACCATTCCTTTCCAGCGTAGTTCGCCCTGTAGCTGTTCACCATAGCGATGCAGCGTCGGCCCGCGAACCGGCCAGAATGCCTGACCACGCGGCGCACCCAGGCCACCAGTTCGGGACATCAGCGATTTTTCGCTTTCGGTCGGTTTATAGGTGGTGCCTTTGCGCGTCGCTTCTTTCTGGCGGTCGCGAACCGCCTGGGCCTCACGCGCTTCTCGTTCAGCACGCGCTTTCGCCGCGGCTTCCGCACGGGCAATGCTGTTACGCAGACGGGATTCGTTGGCACGCAGTTCACTTAGCTGCTGCTGACCTTGCTGGATGGAAGATTCCAGCCCCGCCAGCGTCTTTTTACGCTCGTTCAGAGCCTGAGTCAGTTTCGCCTGTTGGGCGCGCTGTTCATATAACAGCGTTTGTTGCTCGCTTTGTTTCTCTTCCAGTTCAGCACGCTGCATGGCGACTTCTTCACGCGTTTGCTTCAACTGGGCAATGGTTTCTTGTCGCGCCTGGTTGAGATAGCCGAAATAAGCCTGTAAACGCTGTCCACGCTGGCTTTCTTCACCGCTGAGAATTAGCTGAATACCGGTATGCTCGCCCTGACGGAATGCGGCATCCAGTTGCGCGGCGAGGCTGCGCTCCTGGGCGGCTTTTTGCTGCTCCAGTTTGGCAATCGACGCGTTCATCTCATCAATCTGTTTATTGAGTTGATTGAGCGTGTTTTGCGTTTCGCGCAGCTTACGGGTGGCTTCAGAGATCGCTTCTTCCTGCTTTTTCAATTGTGCGAGCAGGCTTGCGCGTTGTTGTTGCTTTTGGCGTACCGCGCGCTCTTTTGCGGCGATATCGGCCTGAATAGATTTGAGTTGGTCACGCTCATCCGCGTGGGCGGAAAAGGCGCACAACAATACGCCAGCGCTAAGAACGCTGGCGTAGATGATGGGCCTGATTGCAAACCTGCGCGGTTTCACGGCCCGTGTCATGGTATTAATCGCCTTTCCCCTCATGGGGAGGGATTATTCCACGATGAACAGCGGCTTACCAGTCATCTCTTGCGGGATTTCCATACCCATCAGCGACAACATGGTCGGCGCGATGTCAGAAAGTTTGCCGCCTTCAACCGCTTTCACGTTCTTATCACCAACATAAATCAGCGGAACTGGCAGGTTGGTGTGTGCCGTGTGTGCCTGACCCGTTGCCGGATCGCGCATCTGTTCAGCGTTACCGTGGTCAGCGGTGATCAGCAGTTGTCCACCCACGGACTCAACCGCTTTCGCGACTTCTTCCACGCAGTGATCCAGTGCTTCAACCGCTTTAACCGCCGCTTCCATCACCCCGGTGTGACCTACCATGTCGCCGTTCGGATAGTTACAGATAATGGTGTCGTATTTGCCGCTCTTGATGGCCGCAACCAGTTTTTCGGTCAGCTCTGCGGAGCTCATTTCCGGTTGCAGATCGTAGGTAGCCACTTTCGGTGAGTTGATCAGAATGCGATCTTCGCCTTTGAACGACTCTTCTACGCCACCGTTGAAGAAGAAAGTAACGTGGGCATATTTTTCGGTTTCGGAAATACGCAACTGAGTTTTGTCGTTTTTCGCCATCCACTCGCCGAAGGTGTTAACCAGGGAAGCGGGTGGGTAAGCAACCGCAGTTTTGATGTCAGCGGCGTATTCGGTCAGCATCACGAAATCGACGTTAACCACTTTCTTACGCGCGAAGCCATCGAAATCAGCGTTCACGAATGCACGAGTGATTTCACGCGCGCGGTCAGCACGGAAGTTCATGAAAATCAGCGCATCGCCGTCTTCCATTGCCGCATCTGGCTGACCTTCTGCACGAATAACGGTCGCTTTCACGAACTCGTCGTTTTCGTCGCGAGCATAAGCTGCCTGCAAACCAGCAACGGCAGTATCGGCCTGGAACTCACCCTGCGCCAGAGTCAGCAGGTCATAGGCTTTTTCAACGCGATCCCAACGGTTATCGCGGTCCATCGCGTAGTAACGACCAATGATGGACGCTACGCGGCCTTTACCCAGCGCAGCAAATTTCTCTTCAAATTTTTTCAGCGAGGATTCAGCACTGCGCGGCGGGGTGTCGCGACCGTCAAGGAATGCGTGCAGGTAGATTTTTTCTGCGCCGCGTTCAGCTGCCAGTTCTACCATCGCCATGATGTGATCTTCGTGGCTGTGTACGCCGCCTGCGGAGAGCAGACCCATAATGTGTACTGCTTTACCTGCGTTTTTCGCTTTATCTACCGCGCCAGTCAGCACTGGATTAGCAAAGAAAGCGCGATCTTTGATTTCAACGTCCAGACGAGTCAGGTCCTGATACACGATGCGGCCGGCACCCAGGTTAACGTGGCCTACTTCGGAGTTACCCATCTGACGGTCAGGCAGACCGACTTCCAGACCGGAAGCGTCGATCAGGGTATGCGGACGATTGGCCCACAGTGCATCCATTACCGGGGTTTTAGCACTAAAAATGGCGTTATCCTGCTGTTCTTCGCGATAGCCATAGCCATCCAGAATCACCAGTACCATAGGTTTTTTAGAAACCGACATTGCGACAACCTCATACTCAAGAGTCAAAATTTGCGTAATTTTACTACAGCTGAATCGATAAAATAGCCTCTGAAGATCAAAATATACGACCGCTCGCGGCAAGCCGATGCCAGATTTACGCTTTTTTTTCGTCGCGCCCCGCAAAATTGCATTCCAGTTAACGCGCTGGCTGTATTTGCCGCACCGCGCAGGTATACTCCTTTCCTGGTTTTTTTAATCACTACGTCGGGAGTTGTTACCCCCCATGCAAGAAATTATGCAATTTGTTGGCCGTCATCCCATACTGAGTATCGCCTGGATCGCGTTACTGGTGGCGGTTCTTGTGACTACGTTTAAGAGCCTGACCTCGAAAGTGAAGGTGATTAGTCGTGGTGAAGCTACGCGTCTGATCAACAAAGAAGACGCTGTGGTTGTGGATTTACGTCAGCGTGATGACTTCCGTAAAGGCCATATCGCAGGTTCTATCAATCTGTTGCCGAGCGAAATCAAAGCCAACAATGTTGGTGAGCTTGAGAAGCACAAAGACAAACCGGTTATCGTGGTAGACGGTTCTGGCCTGCAGTGCCAGGAGCCTGCAAATGCGCTGACGAAAGCTGGTTTTGCGCAAGTATTCGTGCTGAAAGAGGGCGTCGCTGGCTGGGCTGGCGAAAACTTGCCTTTGGTGCGCGGCAAATAATTTACCTGTCGTCTTTCATGATGCAGGCCGTTAGCTGCAATTAGGCCCCCAGCGACTTATTGTTATAAGCTTCTGGGGACACTCCATTTTGCTGCCGCCCTGCAACATGAAATTTCAGGGTAAAAAACAGGAGCTAATTTATGGCCAATGTTGAAATCTATACTAAAGAAACCTGCCCGTATTGCCATCGTGCAAAAGCACTGCTGAGCAGCAAGGGCGTGAGTTTCCAGGAGTTGCCGATCGATGGCAATGCCGCCAAGCGTGAAGAGATGATCAAACGCAGCGGTCGCACCACGGTTCCCCAGATTTTTATTGACGCACAGCACATTGGCGGCTGTGATGACTTGTATGCATTGGATGCACGTGGTGGACTGGATCCCCTGCTGAAATAACGTGTGAACGTTGGCATTACATTGCGCAGTATTTAAGGACAACACTTAAGGGTTTTCTACACATGTCAGAACAAAACAACACCGAAATGACTTTCCAGATCCAACGTATTTATACCAAGGATATTTCTTTCGAAGCGCCGAACGCGCCGCACGTTTTCCAGAAAGATTGGCAGCCAGAAGTTAAACTTGATCTGGATACGGCATCTACTCAACTGGCAGATGACGTTTACGAAGTGGTACTGCGTGTTACCGTAACGGCCTCCCTGGGCGAAGAAACCGCGTTCCTGTGTGAAGTTCAGCAGGGCGGTATTTTCTCCATCGCGGGTATCGAAGGCACCCAGATGGCACATTGCCTGGGCGCATACTGCCCGAACATTCTGTTCCCGTATGCTCGTGAGTGCATCACCAGCATGGTATCCCGCGGTACATTCCCGCAACTGAACCTTGCGCCGGTTAACTTCGATGCGCTGTTCATGAACTATTTGCAGCAGCAGGCTGGCGAAGGTACTGAAGAACATCAGGATGCCTGATGAACCAACGTAATGCTTCAATGACTGTGATCGGTGCCGGCTCGTACGGCACCGCTCTTGCCATCACCCTGGCAAGAAATGGCCACGAGGTTGTCCTCTGGGGCCATGACCCTGAACATATCGCAACGCTTGAACGCGACCGCTGTAACGCCGCGTTTCTCCCCGATGTGCCTTTTCCCGATACGCTCCATCTTGAAAGCGATCTCGCCACTGCGCTGGCAGCCAGCCGTAATATTCTCGTCGTCGTACCCAGCCATGTCTTTGGTGAAGTGCTGCGCCAGATTAAACCGCTGATGCGTCCTGATGCGCGTCTGGTGTGGGCGACCAAAGGGCTGGAAGCGGAAACCGGACGTCTGTTACAGGACGTGGCGCGTGAGGCCTTAGGCGATCAAATTCCGCTGGCGGTTATCTCTGGCCCAACGTTTGCGAAAGAACTGGCGGCAGGTTTACCGACGGCTATTTCGTTGGCCTCTACCGACCAGACCTTTGCCGATGATCTCCAACAATTGCTGCACTGTGGCAAAAGTTTCCGCGTTTACAGCAACCCGGATTTCATCGGTGTGCAGCTTGGCGGTGCGGTGAAAAACGTCATTGCCATTGGCGCGGGGATGTCCGACGGTATCGGTTTTGGTGCGAATGCGCGTACGGCGCTGATCACCCGTGGGCTGGCTGAAATGTCGCGTCTTGGTGCGGCGCTGGGTGCCGATCCTGCCACCTTTATGGGCATGGCGGGGCTTGGCGATCTGGTGCTTACCTGTACCGACAACCAGTCGCGTAACCGCCGTTTTGGCATGATGCTCGGTCAGGGCATGGATGTACAAAGCGCGCAGGAGAAGATTGGTCAGGTGGTGGAAGGCTACCGCAATACGAAAGAAGTCCGCGAACTGGCGCATCGCTTCGGCGTTGAAATGCCAATAACCGAGGAAATTTATCAAGTATTATATTGCGGAAAAAACGCGCGCGAGGCAGCATTGACGTTATTAGGTCGTGCACGCAAGGACGAGCGCAGCAGCCACTAACCCCAGGGAACCTTTGTTACCGCTATGACCCGGCCCGCGCAGAACGGGCCGGTCATTATCTCATCGTGTGGAGTAAGCAATGTCGTGTGAAGAACTGGAAATTGTCTGGAACAATATTAAAGCCGAAGCCAGAACGCTGGCGGACTGTGAGCCAATGCTGGCCAGTTTTTACCACGCGACGCTACTCAAGCACGAAAACCTTGGAAGTGCACTGAGCTACATGCTGGCGAACAAGCTGTCATCGCCAATTATGCCTGCTATTGCTATCCGTGAAGTGGTGGAAGAAGCCTACGCCGCTGACCCGGAAATGATCGCCTCTGCGGCCTGTGATATTCAGGCGGTGCGTACCCGCGACCCGGCAGTCGATAAATACTCAACCCCGTTGTTATACCTGAAGGGTTTTCATGCCTTGCAGGCCTATCGCATCGGTCACTGGTTGTGGAATCAGGGGCGTCGCGCATTGGCAATCTTTCTGCAAAACCAGGTTTCTGTGACGTTCCAGGTCGATATTCACCCGGCAGCAAAAATTGGCCGTGGCATTATGCTCGACCACGCCACGGGCATCGTTGTGGGTGAAACGGCGGTAATTGAAAACGACGTATCGATTCTGCAATCTGTGACGCTTGGCGGTACGGGTAAATCTGGTGGTGACCGTCACCCGAAAATTCGTGAAGGTGTGATGATTGGCGCGGGCGCGAAAATCCTCGGCAATATTGAAGTTGGTCGCGGCGCGAAGATTGGCGCAGGTTCCGTGGTGCTGCAACCGGTGCCGCCGCATACAACCGCCGCTGGCGTTCCGGCTCGTATTGTCGGTAAACCAGACAGCGATAAGCCATCAATGGATATGGACCAGCATTTCAACGGTATTAACCATACATTTGAGTATGGGGATGGGATCTAATGTCCTGTGATCGTGCCGGATGCGATGTAATCATCTATCCGGCATACAGTAACTAATCTCTCAACAACGCTCCCGGATATCCCAGCTGCCGCCAGGCTTCATACACCACAACTGACACCGCATTGGACAGGTTCATGCTGCGGCTGTCCGGCACCATCGGAATGCGAATTTTTTGTTCAGCGGGCAGGGCATCAAGAATGCTCGCTGGCAGGCCGCGTGTTTCCGGGCCGAACATCAGATAATCGCCATCCTGATAGCTTACGGCGCTGTGAGCAGGCGTACCTTTCGTGGTGAGGGCAAACAGGCGCTGGGGATTTTCTGCTTCGAGGAACGCGCGAAAGTCATGATGACGCGTAACGGCGGTAAACTCGTGATAGTCCAGCCCCGCGCGGCGCAGGCGCTTATCGTCCCAGGCAAATCCCATCGGTTCGATGATATGCAGACGAAAGCCGGTATTAGCGCAAAGACGGATGATGTTGCCAGTATTTGGCGGAATTTCTGGTTCGTAAAGTACGATGTTTAGCATACTGCCCCCTTAGTGCGGGGGCAGGATAGCAGAAAATTGGTGAGCAGTGCGGCCTTTTCCCCTCACCCCGGCCTCCCCCTGTCTCTTGATCAGGAGATCTGATCAAGAGACAGCTCCCTGAGGGAGAGGGTTAGGGGGAGGGGGCGCAAACGACTATGCCGCATTCCCTTTCGCCATCGGGGCCAGTGCCGCAGGCAACTCTTTACCCAGCCCCTGCACCAGCGAATCTTGCGTAATTTCGCTGATCGATTTCGCGCCAGTCAGCGTCATTGCCACTTTCATCTCTTTCTCGATCAGATTTAGCAGGTTAGCTACACCCGCCTGGCCCGCTGTTGCCAGCGCATACAGGAAAGCACGACCCAGAAGTACGGTGTCGGCACCGAGCGCAATCATACGCACGACATCAAGCCCGTTACGAATTCCGCTATCCGCCAGAATGGCGATATCACCTTTCACCGCATCTGCAATAGCGGGCAACGCACGAGCGGAAGAGAGTACACCGTCCAGCTGGCGGCCACCGTGGTTAGAAACCACAATTCCATCAGCACCAAAACGTACTGCATCGCGCGCATCTTCCGGATCGAGGATCCCTTTGATCACCATCGGGCCATCCCAGAAATCGCGGATCCACTCAAGGTCTTTCCATGAGATGGACGGATCGAAGTTATTCCCCAGCCAGCCGATGTAATCTTCCAGTCCGGTCGGTTTGCCGAGATAAGCTGAGATATTACCTAAATCATGTGGACGACCGTTCAGGCCCACATCCCACGCCCATTGCGGATGCGTCACCGCCTGCAAGTAGCGGCGCATTGCCGCATTTGGGCCGCTCATACCTGAATGCGCATCACGGTAGCGTGCGCCCGGTGTCGGCATATCCACGGTGAAAACCAGCGTCGAACAACCCGCTGCTTTTGCTCGCTCCAGCGCGTTACGCATAAAGCCGCGATCGCGCAGTACATAAAGCTGGAACCACATTGGGCGCTTGATGGCTGGCGCGACTTCTTCAATCGGGCAAACGGAAACCGTCGAGAGAGTAAACGGAATGCCATGCGCGTCCGCCGCTTTGGCTGCCTGAACTTCGCCACGACGCGCATACATGCCACACAAACCCACCGGTGCCAGTGCTACCGGCATCGACAATTTCTCATTAAACAGCGTCGTTTCCAGGCTTAAGTCAGACATGTTTTTCAGAATACGCTGGCGCAGTGCCACTTCTGACAAATCTTCCACGTTGCGGCGCAGCGTGTATTCAGAATATGCACCACCATCCATATAGTGGAACAGGAACGGCGGCAGAATGCGTTGCGCTGCGGCGCGATAATCGCTGGCTGCGGAAATAATCATGCGTTTTTCTCCCTCGAATGCTCATAATGCTCACCGGGCAGGCGGGTAATCCGTGCGTGGCGAGCCTGATCTTCATCGAATCGTTTCATGGTGGTGTGAACAAAACTAAGGTGCGTCATCATTGCTTTACGCGCCCCGTCGGCATCACCAGCAAAAATGGCGTCAATGACAGCCTGATGTTGTTCGGTCAGTTGTGAAAAAACCGGTGGCACCAGATACATCCGCTGACGGCTATGCTTCACTGAGGATTGCAGGACATCGAAGAAACCGCGCATGGTTTGCAGCAGCACGATGTTATGTGAGGCTTCGGCAATCGCCAGATGAAAACGAACGTCCGCTTGTGAGGCGATATCCGGGTCTTCACTTAGCGTTGCTTCAAAGCAAAGCTGAATCTTTTCTTTGTCGCCAGGTGTGGCGCGCATTGCCGCATGCCATGCGGTGCTGGCTTCAATGGCGTAGCGGGCTTCCAGAATATCGAAACTGTAATCCGGATCATCGGCCATCAGCGTTTTTAGCGGCTGGACGATGTTTTGCTCCGACCATGTGTCATGACGCCAGCGAATAAACGTCCCGCCGCCGCGTCGACTGAGCAGCACGCCTTCGCTCACCAGTTTTGCCAGCGCCTCGCGTAGTGAATTACGTGATACGCCGAGTTGCATCGCCAGTTGGCGCTCAGCGGGCAACTTCATGCCCGCTTCCAGGTTTTTTTCATCAATCAGCGCCCGCACACGATCGGCAACCTCGTCTGACAGGCGTCTGGGTAAAACAATCATTAAGGAATCATCCACGTTAAGACATAAGCCTGAAGCGTGGTGATCACGCCCACCATACAGGTGAAGATCAGGCTGTGTTTGACAGTAAAGCGGAACAAATCAGACTCTTTGCCCACCAGGCCTACCGCCGCACAGGCGATAGCGATAGATTGCGGGGAGATCATCTTACCGGTGACGCCACCGGTGGTATTGGCGGCAACCAGCAACAGATCAGAGACGCCAATTTGTTGTGCTGCGGTGGCTTGCAGCGCGGCGAACAGGGCGTTAGATGAGGTATCCGACCCGGTCAGGAATACCCCCAGCCAGCCGAGGAACGGCGAGAAGAAGGTGAATGCATGACCGGTGTGCGCCAGTGCCAGTGCCAGTGTTGATGACAGTCCGGAATAGTTCGAGATAAAGGCGAACGCCAGCACCATGCCGATGGAGTAGATGGGTAGAGCCAGTTCTTTCAGCGTGCTGCCGAAGGTGCTGATAGCGTCAGACGGTTTCATCTTCAGCCAGACAATCGAGAGCAGTGCAGCAAACAGAATGGCGGTGCCGGTGGCAGAGAACCAGTCAAACTTAAACACGGCGGCATAGGCTGTAGCCTCGCTGACCACTGGTGGCATACGGGCAACCAGTTTATCGAGGTACGGCACCGGAATGTTGATCACCCACTCATACAGCGCACCACCCGATGCGAACAGGGCTTTAAACGGCGGGATACTCCACAGTGTTACGGTAGCTGTCAGGAACAGGAACGGTGTCCAGGCACGTAACACCTGACCCGCAGTGTAACCGGTGTGGGCCAGCGTCATATCAACCTGTGACGCCCCCAAATCACCAAAACGGAATACGCGCACTGGCTGCCAGCGTTTGAGGAACAGCGTCAGGCAGAGCAGTGATACCAGCGAAGAGATAATGTCCGGCAGCTCCGGCCCAATGAAGTTAGAGCTAAGGTACTGAGCGATGGCAAACGAGCCGCCCGCAACCACGACCGCAGGCCACGTCTCCTTGATACCGCGCCAGCCGTCCATAATCGCCATGATCCAGAACAGCACGATAATGGTCATAAACGGTAGCTGCCGCCCCACCATCTGGCCAATCTCAAAGCTGTCGATGCCTGTTACTTGTCCGGCAACCAGGATTGGAATGCCCATCGCGCCAAATGCCACTGGCGCGGTGTTAACAATCAGGCACAGTCCGGCGGCGTACAGCGGTTTAAAACCCAGGCCGACCAGCAATGCGGCGGTAATTGCTACCGGTGCGCCAAAGCCTGCGGCTCCTTCAAGGAAAGCGCCGAAACAGAAACCGACGATCAGCATTTGCAGACGCTGGTCAGGGGTTATCGAAAGAATAGACGAGCGAATGATGTCAAACTGCCCGGTTTTCACCGAGATCTTATAGACGAACACTGCTGCAATAATGATCCACGCGATGGGCCACAAACCATAGAAGAAGCCATAAACCACCGAGGCCAGCGCGTTAGCGACCGGCATTTTATAGAACAGCAAAGCCACGGCAAGGGCGATTGCTACCGTCCATGAGGCGGCGACGTATCCTTTCAGTTTGAGCTTAATCAGCGCAAAGAAGAAAAACAGGATGGGAAGCGATGCTATCAGACTGGAAAGCCAGATATTCCCGGCGGGATCGTAGTTTTGTTGCCAGAGATTCATTGCAGGTCTCCTGGAGTCCACGCACATCGTGTAATGAGTCTGTTGCTCATCTCCTTGTCACACGTTGTGTAAAAGTGGCACTGCCAATTGTGTTGTGTAGGGATAATGACAATGAATGGTTAACTAAATGTTATGTATTGGCAATATTGATGTGAGTTTTAATTGGGGAATTGTGAACCAGAGGTCAGATAAGCGAAGAATTGGTAGGGCCAATTCTTGTGGGGGGAGATGTCTGGTAAAGAAAAGGGCAATCCTCATCAGAGAATTGCCCTTAGATTGTTGACCCGGAGCGCCTTATCTTGCCTGATGCGCGTAACGCATCAGGCAATTTGGCGTTTGCCCTTAGTCACACTAACTTAATGGATCATTACCACTGAATACCGGCACCGAGTGCGGCGGAGTATTCACCCTGGCTATTGGTACTACCTTGTAATTTGTAGACCCAACGACCATTGGCGCTCACCATCGATACACCTAAAGCAACTGCCGATTCACCGTTGTAAGTACCGCCACCAATAGAGGCCATGCTGGCACCTGGAGTGTAAGCCTGCGGCAGACCGGTCATTGCCATTGCAGAAGCGATACCACCGCTCAACTTGCTTTCAGTTTTAGACAGTTTGTTATCCATCTCAACCATTCGCTGATCGGTGTATTGCTTCGTTTCCTGCACGCTTTGCTTCAACTGCGCGTAATTCACCGCGTCGTTGTTGTTGACGCCAGCGGAGACGTTGCTGATACGAGTCGTACCGCCGTTGCCGCCACCGAGGGTGATATTGCTATAGTCGATAGAACCATCAGCTTTGGTGTCGTAACGCACACCGCCAGCTTCGGAAGACTTCAACTGTGCCACGTTAACAGCATCGGTGTCGTTTTTACCTGCGGCTACGTTGGTGATACGACGTTGATTAGTAGATGAGCCTACAGAGATCGTATTTTCTTCGGTTGCCACAGACCCTGTACCCAGTGCGACGCTGTTATCCGCGGCAGCAATGGAGCCAGAACCAATCGCGACGCTATCTTTACCCTGCGCGCTGGCATCTACACCATCGGTATTGGTCTTGAAGTACTTGGTGCTACCGGTGGTGACGATATCGCCAATACCGTTTTCGATATTAGTAACGCGAGTATCCAGATTAGTGACCTGATTGTTCAGGTTAGTAATGCTCTGGGTATTCTGGGAAACCTGCGCATCCGTTACTTTCAACTGACCCACGTTGACCGCATCGGTATCAGCCGAACCTGCTGCGACGTTAGTGATCTGACGTTGACCATCCGCACTACCGACTGAGAATTCACCGACAGAGTTCTGCGGTGCGTCCATGTTGTAGGCGGTATAATTGGTTTGAGCGCCACGAGTGGTCGTAGAACCATTACCTATCGCAATACTGTTGACATGAATGACTTGCGCATTGCTACCAATGGCAATGCCGTTAAGTGCATTCGCGTCCACGTAGGCACCATAACCGATACCAATACCTTTATCGCCATTCACGATGGTTTTCGCACCCATTGCCAGCGAGTCAGTTCCCACTGCCAGTGAATCTTCTTCCGTTGAATTAGCGTGGAAGTATTTAGTCGGCGTGGTTGCGACCGCACCAATCGCATTCTGCAATTGACGAACCGTAACGGCGTCATGGGCTTCGGAACCATCGGCTACGTTGATGATTTGACGATATTTACCGTCATCACCGATAGACAATGCACCGAGCAGTTCGCCATCCGTGGTGTCGTAACCAATAACAACGCCATTTTCCGTTATGCTGGTGTCACGGGAGCCTTTTGCAATCACTCGGCTGGAAACAGAGCTGCTACCCAGGGCGATACCCGTATCAACGTCGCTGTAGCTGCCCTGACCAATAGCTACGCTGCTATCGCCTTTGGCGACAGAGTTATAACCTATAGCTGTAGCGCCAACACCCTGTGCGCTGGCGTCGTTGAACGCTAAGCCGTCGTCGTTAGTACGCACATAGTTAATACCCGCACCGTTTTCTTGGATATAGGTTGCGTCGGTGTTACCAGCGAGCTGATTGATAATTTGGGTGTTCTGCTCAATCATCATATTCGTCGCATTCAACTGAGAACCGTTCACTGCATCGGTACTGTCCTCACTAATACTGCCATTAGCGACATTAGTGATGATGCTGGCTTTACCGTCATGGCTGGCATTGTAGGCTCCAGCACCGCCATTGGCAGTCTCATCCCACAGCAAGGCGTTATCATCAAGCGCATCCAGGGCGTCACCGACGTTGTTGTACTCGGCGTTCGCAATGGTGTAAGTCGGTGCGGTGATGGTGCCGTCAGCGTTGACTTCTGCGTCACCACCCAGCGCATCAGCGATGTACTTATTGGTGGTATAGAGTTGTGAGCCGTTAATCGCGTCGCTGCTGGCAGCAGAGATTGCACCGTTAGCGACGTTAGTGATTACACTGGCAGTTTTATCTTTTCCGTGAGCGGCGCTAAATGCACCATTTTCACCGGCGTCCGCATCCCAGAGCAGAGCGTCGTCAAGAGTGGTATCGATAGCATTCAGGGCATCACCGACATTATCGTAATCAGCATTAGCAATGGTGTACGTCGGCGCAGTGATGGTGCCGTCTGCATTGACTTCGGCACCACCTCCCAGCGCATCAACAACATAACTGCTCACGCCGTGGAGTTGTGAGCCGTTTACTGCGTCAGAACTGGAGTCTGAAATTTCACCATCTGCGACATCAGTGATCACGCTTGCGTCACCATTAGTACCGTGTTTGGCACTGAATTTACCTGCGGTGGCATCCCAAAGCAGAGCATCGCCGAGAGACGTGCTAAATGAGGAGTTAATCGCAGCCAGTGCATCGCCGACGTTATAATAATTTGTTTCACCGATTTTGTAGGTTGGACCGGTAAACACACCGTCAGTATTCACAGAAGCATTGCCGCCGAAGTAGGTGGCGATATTGCTGCTTAAGTCATAAAGCTGGCTACCGTTAATGGCATCGGAACTGGTTGCAGTGACTGTGCCGTCCAGGATATTGGTGATTTTGCTGGCGGTATTGTTGCCATGAGCTGCAGTGAAGACACCATTGTCCTTATCCCATTTCAGCGCATCCTCACCAAGATTAGTCACCGTCTCAGTCAGGTTAGAGATGTTGGTGGTGTTAGTGGCAATATTGGAAGTGTTATTGGCGATATTGGTGGTATTCGTCGCCACAGCATCGTTGGTGGTTTTCAGCTGAGAGCCGTTAACAGCATCAGTGCTGTCAGCCGTCAGGTCGGCATCTTTAACGTTGGTGATTTTGCTGGTGGTATCCTGGCCGTGAGCTGCACTGAATGCCTTTTTAGTTTCGTTCCAGAGCAGGGCATCAGCCTGAAGGTCACCAACGGAATCCGTCAGGTTGGTGATATTGGTGGTATTGGTGGCAATATTTGCCGTATTCGTGGCAATGTTGCTGGTATTAGTAGCGATATTGGCGGTATTGGCTTCGACATCGTCATTGGTAGCTTTCAGTTGGGAACCGTTAACCGCATCCTTACTGGAGGCTGAAATCGTGCCATCCGCAACATCGGTGATTACGCTGGCAGTTGGGCTACTAGTACCATGAGCAGCGCTGTATTTGCCTTTGGTTTGGTCCCATTGCAGGGTGTTTTCATCAAGTACAGCGAGCGCAGCCCCTACGTTATTTTTGCTACCATTTTTTAAATTGTAGGTTGGTGCTGTAACAGTACCGTCATCAACATCTACTGCAGCCCCTCCTCCAAGCCTTTTTGCTACCGAGTCGCTAATGGCATAAAGCTGTGAACCATTAATGGCATCGTAACTGTCAGACTTGATCGCGCCATTTTTCACATTAACGATCTTGCGTTTTAATGAACTATTGCCGACAGAGACGGTATTGTCTAAATCCGCAATGGAATCTGCGCCCAGCGCGACAGAGTTAATACCGTTGGCACTGCTATTACTACCAAGCGCAAGACTCTTATCACCAGTTGCATTACTGGCTGTGCCTAAGGCAATGGTGTTTAAGCCTCTCGACTGGCTACCATTACCCAGAGCGATGGCATCCACGCCATCAGCTTTGTTGCCCTGGCCTATGGCGATTGCATTATCTGCCAGAGCCTGGCTGCCATTTCCTAATGCGATAGTATTGACTTTATCGGCAAGGCTTCCGAACCCCATTGCCATGCTATTAGTCCCTTTTGCCTTCGCATTATTGCCAATAGCAGTTGCATTTTCAGCGGCTTCGGTCTCAGCACCTATCGCAATAGCGTTCGCTGCGCTGGCAAGTGATTGTCTGCCAAATGCGAGGCTGTCAGTACCGCTAGCTACACTGCTACGCCCCAGGGCAATTGCGTTTTCTTCAGATGCGACGCTACTTGCTCCCAGCGCCATTGAATACGCTTTTGACGCATTGGCGGTGTCGCCAAGAGCAATACTCATAATCTCAGTAGCTTTAGTGGCATTTCCCAGGGCAATGGCGTTTGCTCCTTCCGCTTTGGAAGAGTCCCCCATAGCAATAGACAATTTACCCAATGCTTTTGAATAACGGCCGAGGGCCATTGAGTATTGGCCCAATGAATACGAAGAGGCACCCAGTGCTATACTTCTATCGCCTTCTGATATTGCACTAACCCCAAAGGCCATTGATGCACCGCCAATCGCATGGGTTTTTGACCCGATGGCAGAGCTATATTGGCCTTCAGCTATAGCGTCATAACCCACAGCAGTACTGGAACCACTGGTGTTCATAAAAGTATTTGCTTTCGCCCCTTTGCCTATAGCAACCCAGCCGTCGCCAGCTGATCCACTACCGTAATCAACACCCTGACCGTTGTCATTCCCGGCATTCGCCAATGCCCCAAACGACGACAACATTCCACCCGCAACCAGCGCAGAAATTAACAGCTTACTGCGCCCAGATTTCTTGCCACGGCTTTTTGCCGTTTCGCTGGTAACAGTATAATTCCCTGTCGCAGGGTTCCAGATAACTTTAAATATTTTGTTCATTAATGATGCTCGCTATTCCTTGTTATAAGCGTACTAACTGCATTTATTTTTTGCTTCTTTTCTGCCGATTTTCAGCAGAGGGAAGATTGTCGAACTGAATATTTTCCATGTTGATGGCTAACTTCAGATATCCCAGGTTATTGGGCGATACACCCTTCAGGGTCAAATTAATGTCTTGCCATTGACCTGGTAATAATTTCAATGTGGATTTCATTGATGTGTTGAAAAGTAATTGTTGCCACCGGGCAAACTCTTTGGCATCGACAGGTTTTTCACCACCCCATGTCGCATTAAAACCAATATTTGAGATAGGTGTACTTAATAAGTTGACCAGTGAAATATGAATAACACTGCCATTCTCTGTGGCGTCAATGGATAACACTCGACCCGCTAAAGCCACCGAACCATTGTTCAGGATGAAATACTTCGTTTTTGCTGGGTTAAACTCGGTAAAAATAAAAGTGTTTTGTTGATCTTTAACGGATTTAATTACGTGAGTTAAAGTCTTTGTACTGCTTATTATGCCAGTTTGTTGTTTTTGAATAGTTTCCAGTTGACTCTTTAGCTGTGCTTGTTGTTTTTCAAGTAGATCAATTTTATTGTTATGTTCTTCTTGTTGTTTCAATAAACTACTTTCTGGCTTGCCTTCTTCAATGTAGTCACATCCCGTTAATGCGCAGAGAACTGAAACAGTGACAGCACTGAAAAAAATCTTCTTCAAGTTCATGTAAAAATCCTTATTTCCTCCGACCAGCGATCAATGCCGGTAGAGTTGTCCATTGTATTATTGGTGATCTATGTTGCTTTACATTAATGACAGTGATGTGTGTCGATTAAATATTGTTTTAAGCATTCATCATAAAAATGTATCATTCGTTTCAAAAGATGTCTGTGTTTGTATGAATATATTATTTTTCGTGGATTCTAATGATGATTATTAATAAATGTCAAATATGAAAGAAACCATGTCTGGGAAAAATTTTACAGATAATTGATTTTGTGAATATGATGATTAAAATTTCACAATTAAATCCGAAAAAAAGAGACGTAAATGCTTGTTAATTAACAAATGATATCTTCTATATATTTTTATTGTTTATAGATGGCTATTACGGTAAAAATGCATTTTCAGAATATCAACCAGCGGTAAATCGAAGTAAAGGGAGTGAATTGTTTGGTAATTAGGCGAGTAGACAGGAGAGTCCCCGCATTGACCAGCTAAGGCAAGCCAGATGCGGGTTGATATGATCGAACCAGTCGTCTGAGGCGCTTAAAACGCAGTCTTAGAGAATCCAGTCATCTCCTGCAGGCCCATTTCACGGCCCAGCGCGGTCATTGGGTGCACAACCACCAGTCCGCGAACACTTTTCTTCAGCTTGCCCATATCAGCCTGCTCTTTTTTGGTAATTGCGCGCTGAAACGGCATCTTCATCAGCTTCTGTGCTTCTTTACTCAGTTTTTGGCTATGAACTTCACGCAGGCGAGCAATTTCTGCTTCCAGCGTGGCTTTCTCTTTTTCCAGCTCGGCATATTTGTCTGCGGCTTCAACCAGCGACAGATCGGCCTGCTGGTGGCGGATGGCGTCCAGACGATCGCTGAGACGTTTGATTTCGTTTTTTTCGACTTCTTTCATGTGATGGCTTCTGATAAAGATAAATTTATAGCCCCTAGTATGCGCGACCAGGTGCTTTGTTCACAACTGATGACATTGCAATAGTTCTGTAACGTAATCATTAACATGCTTAAAAACTACGCAATTTATTGATTAATTAAGAAATCTATAGAAAAAAGATAATAAACAGCAGCGGATGATTATTGAGGATTCAGCACGTTTTCCTTAATGTCATCTTTACCGGGAACCTAAACTAAAATTGGCGGCCGCGCATTCCCGGCGCGGGGTAATACGGAGATATCATCATGGGCAAATTAGGTGAAAACGTTCCGCTTCTTATCGATAAAGCCGTAGATTTCATGGCATCAAGCCAGGCGTTCCGGGAGTATCTGAAAAAACTTCCTCCCCGTAACGCGATTCCGTCCGGAATACCCGATGAAAGCGTGCCGTTATATCTACAACGTCTGGAGTATTATCGTCGGCTTTATCGGCCGAAGCAGGTAGAGGGGCAGTAAGCAGACGTTGCTTACTTTTGAAAGGCTTTTTTTAAGCTGATTCTGGAAATCAGCTCAGTCAGTGAAAGGACCATTGTTGATCGCACAGCCTGTTGATAGCGCTGAATTTGCATTGCATACAAACTGGAGTCTGCTGGTTCAAACTGTGGCGGCGGTGGTAACGCCGCCACGCAGTGCAGTTCACCAAAGGGTCCAAGGATCTCGTCGTCGGTAAAGGCGTACTCGTTGCCGTCGTGATTTAGTTCTTCACGCAATGCCATCAGCAGCTCCGCATCTTCGTATTCCTGGCGGTTAATGACGCCCAACCCGTAAATGAGTTTTAAACGCACAGAAAGATCGCCCAGCGGACCGTCGCCGTCGAGTAACGGTTCTACAGCATACTTCACCGCGTAATCGTCTTTGCGGAATACCTGAAGCACCAGAAGATTTACCGCCTCGGTCAAAAGCTCGACGGCGGTGATCAGAAAGCTTCGCACGGTTTTGCCAGCATTCAGACGCTCAAGCACACGGTTTTCAAAGGCCTGGGTTTGTTCCATTGTTGCCTGCATATCTGACAATCTGTTATTCGGGCGCAGGGTGTCCTGCGCCTGGTCCACCATTATTGCATTGCTTTATAAGCGGTTACCGCCTCGGATACAACCTCGCTGTTGGCATCAAGACCGGAAATCTGTGCCAGCGCCGCCTGCGGACCTTTGTCAGCGATCAGTGCTGCCAGTTCCTGAGCCTGCGGATCATCTTCACTGCGGAAGTGCATTGCACCAGCAATCCCCTGAATCAGATTCTTGTGCGGAAGGCTGTATTCCAGCGTACCGAGCAATGGCTTGATCAGACGGTCGCCAGCACTCAGTTTACGCAGCGGCTGACGGCCTACGCGCTCTACATCATCTTTCAGATACGGGTTCTCAAAACGACCGAGGATTTTCTGGATGTACGCCGCATGTTTGTCTGCGTCAAAGCCGTAGCGCTTGATCAGTACCGCACCACTTTCTTCCATCGCACCTTTTACCACCGCGCGGATTTTCTCGTCGAGAATAGCGTCACGAATGGTCTGATGACCGGCCAGTTTTCCGAGGTACGCGGTTATAGCATGACCCGTGTTCAGGGTGAAGAGTTTACGTTCGACAAATGCCATCAGGTTGTCGGTTAACTCCATGCCTGGGATGTTCGGCAGTGCGCCTTTGAACTGCGTTTTATCGACAATCCATTCGCTGAAAGTTTCTACCGTCACTTCCAGCGGATCGTTAGTTGCCGAAGCCGAAGGCGGTACGATGCGGTCAACGGCGGAATCGACAAAGCCAACGTGTTCTTCTACCCACGCTTTGGCGTCTTCCGGCAGGGCGTTCATCACATGGCCTTTCAGCTGCGTGGTACCGCGTACCATGTTTTCACAGGCGATGATGTTCAACGGGGATTCATTACCTTGTTCTTTGCGTTTCACCAGCCCTTTGGCGATAGCCGGAGCAATACGTTCCAGCACAACCGGGCCAACGGCGGTAGTGACTAAATCGACCTGAGCAATCAGATCAACGACATCATCACCAATGCTGCTGACAGCATTGACGCCGGAAACGGTATCTACCTGCTCGGTTTCACCAACCACATGAACCTGATAGCTATGACGGGCATTCAGGGCATCAAGTACCACCTGATTGACATCGGCAAACGTCAGTTGGATACCCGCGTCTGCCAGCAGTTTACCGATAAAGCCACGACCGATATTACCTGCGCCAAAATGTAATGCTTTCATAGTATTAACCTTCATCAATGTTTTTACCCGAGAGGGCTGGGGTGAGGCTTTTCCCTCACCCAAACCCTCTCCGTGAGGAGAGGGGCAGCGCCGGATGCGGCGTAAGCGCCTTATCCGGCCTACAAGAACGTGCAAATTCAACAAATCGTGATGCATCCTGTAGGCCTGATAAGCGTAGCGCATCAGGCAATTAACCCCACCTTCTCCATGTGGAGAGGGTGGGATTGGATTACTTACGACCTGCCAACAGTTCCAGCACTTCATCCACGCTGGTGGTGTGTGCCAGACGCTCGATGACGGACTCATCATCCAGTGCATTGGTCAGGCTGGTGATAACCTGAATGTGCTCGTTGTTACGGGCTGCAATACCAATCACCAGACGGGCAATGTCATCTTCTTCTTCACCGAAGCGCACGCCTTCCGGGTACTGGCAGAACACCACGCCCGTTTTCAGTACGCGATCTTTCGCTTCAACCGTACCGTGTGGCACCGCGATAGACTCACCCAGATAAGTCGGGGTCAGTTTTTCACGATCCAGCATCGCCTGAACGTATTCCGGCTCAACGTAACCGCCTTTCACCAGCTGCTCGCCAGCAAAACGAATCGCTTCTTCTTTGGTTGCCGCTTTGCGACCGAGGAAGATGTTCTCCGCGCCTAGCTTGAACAGGTTAGCACTGGAATCGTCAAAGCTGTCTTTCAGGCTGTCTTTTACTTTCTCTTCGTTTGCCGTGTGGCGTTGGGCAGCAACCAGACGTTCGGTCAGGCTGGTGTACAGGCCGCTGTCGAGGAAGTTGGTCAGCGAAATATGCTGTGCCTGCGGAACCTGGCGCATAGCGCGTTCGGTCAGGTCACGGTGAGTGATGACGAGGTCCACATCTGGCGGCAGGTTGTTGATCGCGCTGTTAGTAACAGAAATCTGCGACAGACCTGCATCCTGAATTTTCTTACGCAGAACGCCTGCGCCCATCGCACTGGAACCCATACCGGCGTCACAGGCAACGATGATTTTACGTACGTGGCTCAGGTCGTTAGTCACATCGCCAGCAGACAGCGGAGATGCGCCTTTAGACTCAGCTTTCATGTCCTGCATACGACGAGTTGCTGCTTCAATATCATCTTCTTCTTTCACTTTGCTGGTTTTCAGCAAAATAGCAGAGACAACGAAGGAGACAGCCATCGCCGCACACACACCCGCGATGTTAGCGAAGTAAGCACCTTTTGGCGTCATCGCCAGTACCGCAAGGATAGACCCCGGAGATGCTGGAGAAACCAGACCACCGCCCAGGATAGTCAGCGTGAACACGCCAGTCATACCGCCGAGGATAACGGCCAGGATCAGACGCGGATTCATCAGCACATACGGGAAGTAGATTTCGTGGATACCACCCAGGAAGTGGATGATTGCCGCACCGCCCGCAGACTGTTTAGCACTACCACGACCAAAGAACATGTACGCCAGCAGCACGCCCATACCTGGACCTGGGTTAGCTTCAATCAGGAAGAAGATGGATTTACCCAGTTCATGGGACTGCTGAATACCCAGCGGCGAGAAGATACCGTGGTTAATGGCGTTGTTGAGGAACAGGATTTTCGCCGGTTCAACAAAGATAGACGCCAGCGGCAGCATGTCATGGACAACCATGAAGTTAACGCCCGCAGCCAGCATTTTGGACAGGGCTTCAACAATCGGGCCAATGCCGAGAAATGCCAGAATGGCGAGGATCATCCCGATGATGCCTGCGGAGAAGTTATTCACCAGCATCTCAAAACCGGATTTGATCTTACCGTCTACCCAGCGGTCGAAGTGCTTAATGCACCAGCCGCCCAGCGGACCTGCAATCATAGAACCGAGGAACATCGGCATGTCTGCGCCGACGATAACGCCCATGGTAGTGATGGCACCGACTACGCCGCCACGTTCGCCGCCTACCAGCTTACCACCGGTATAACCGATCAGCAGCGGCAGGAGATAAGTGATCATCGGCCCGACCAGCTTCGCCAGCGTCTCGTTCGGTAACCACCCTGTTGGAATAAATAACGCGGTGATGATACCCCACGCGATAAACGCGCCGATATTTGGCATCACCATGTTGCTGAGGAAACGACCAAAGCTTTGCACTTTGATCTTAATATCGGATGACATAAAAACACCCCTTCTTATGTTTGCTGTCGCGCAGGCTGGAAGCCCGAGGTTTTTTGTTAATGTGGCGGCAGAGGTAGCCGGACCTTGTAGATACTGCGAAATCTGGCACTGAATCGGTTAACTGTCCAGTCGACGGCCTTTTGTGTGATATCAGTCACATAAATATAGGGGGTAGAGAGGTAATTGACGTGATACTCATCACAAAACGCTTGTGTAAAAAAGCAACAAGACGGCGATTTTCGCTAAAAATGGCATTTAAATGTGAGTAGTGTCACATTTTTGTTTTGATGGTTTGTTGAATCTTTGTGATCTGAATCACAAGATATTTTCTTACGGCGTTCACCTGATGTGATCTACAGCATGTTATGCCTTCGTCATACAATCGTTATGTAACTAAGCAACTCATCACCTCTAAAAATTATTCTTTGGTGTTATGGCGAGAATCGCGAACCCGGATTATTGTCAAAATATCAGCCTGACTCCCTTCTGGCTGCCAGCCCAAAAACAACACTGATAAACGTGAATCCGAGGCAGATATGTTTCTAAACTATTTCGCGTTGGGAGTGCTGATCTTCGTCTTTCTGGTGATTTTTTATGGAATCATCGCGATACATGACATCCCTTATCTGATTGCCAAAAAGCGCAATCACCCCCATGCCGACGCTATTCATACGGCGGGCTGGGTGAGCCTGTTTACTCTGCATGTTATCTGGCCGTTTCTGTGGATCTGGGCGACGCTCTATCAACCGGAGCGTGGCTGGGGTATGCAGTCACATGTTGCGTCGCAGGAGAAAGCAACTGACCCGGAAATCGCCTCACTTTCTGACCGAATTTCCCGGCTGGAGCATCAACTCGCCGCCGAGAAAAAGACTGACTATTCCACGTTCCCGGAGATCTAATTATGGATCTATTGATTGTTTTAACTTACGTGGCGCTGGCGTGGGCGGTCTTTAAAATCTTCCGCATTCCGGTAAATCAGTGGACGCTGGCGACGGCGGCGCTGGGAGGCGTGTTTCTGGTGAGTGGTTTGATTTTGTTGATGAACTACAACCACCCTTACACTTTTACCGCGCAAAAGGCAGTGATAGCGATCCCTATCACGCCACAGGTGACGGGAATTGTTACTGAAGTCACTGACAAGAATAATCAGCTTATTCAAAAGGGCGAGGTGCTTTTTAAGCTCGACCCGGTTCGTTACCAGGCGCGAGTTGACAGACTTCAGGCTGACCTGATGACGGCGACGCATAATATAAAGACGCTGCGTGCGCAGCTCACTGAAGCGCAGGCCAACACCACCCAGGTTTCAGCGGAGCGCGACCGTCTGTTTAAAAATTATCAACGTTACTTGAAAGGCAGCCAGGCGGCGGTGAATCCGTTCTCGGAACGTGACATCGACGATGCGCGGCAAAATTTCCTCGCGCAGGATGCGCTGGTGAAAGGCTCGGTGGCGGAGCAGGCGCAGATCCAGAGCCAGCTCGACAGTATGGTTAACGGCGAGCAATCGCAGATTGTGAGCTTAAGAGCGCAACTTACTGAAGCAAAATATAACCTTGAGCAGACTGTCATTCGCGCGCCGAGCAATGGCTACGTTACTCAGGTACTGATCCGCCCAGGTACATACGCAGCTGCCTTGCCGCTGCGTCCGGTGATGGTCTTCATCCCCGAGCAAAAACGGCAAATTGTCGCCCAATTTCGGCAAAACTCGCTGTTACGTCTGAAACCCGGCGATGATGCGAAAGTGGTGTTTAACGCGCTACCTGGGCAGGTGTTTCACGGCAAACTGACTAGTATTTTACCTGTCGTGCCAGGCGGTTCTTATCAGGCGCAGGGGGTATTGCAATCATTAACGGTCGTGCCCGGCACGGACGGTGTGCTGGGAACCATTGAACTGGATCCTAACGATGATATCGATGCCTTACCCGACGGCATCTACGCCCAGGTGGCGGTTTACTCCGACCATTTCAGCCATGTTTCGGTGATGCGGAAAGTGCTGCTAAGAATGACCAGCTGGATGCATTATCTTTATTTGGATCATTGAGGGGGAGGGGGGAGATTATGGAACTTTGCTCCTTGTAAGGACTAATTATTTTTGCATATTACTTCATTAGCTGCGATGATTTTTCTTTAATATTCATTATGTTAATAAGTTCTGGATGAGTGTGCTCTCATTGGATTTTTTATCCGTCTTGTTCTGCCGCAGGATGAGACTATACATCGTCGAGATCGCAATGATGATATGAGTTGTTCCTCCTGCGACGGCTCTAATCAAAAAAGAGCAGGAGTGCTTTTCCATCTATTGCGATGATGGCTTTATTATCTGAAGGATGACAGTCACATTTAAAAAATATTTAATCTATAGATCACAATGTAGGGTCATGGAATATATGTATACAACTATTTTCTTCTTCACTTTTAATTATCGTATTCATTATAAAACTAAGTTAAAAAACTCCTGGAGAGTGAGTTATTAATATATTTTTAAATAAAATTAAGTTATCATTCATCGATGCACTTTATAGAATCATCAATGGCCATAATAGTACTATTAACTCTCAATTTTATATTTTTATCATCACTACAAATATTAACTGAATTTATATCAATGATTTTTTTATTCTTATCTTTTATTTTATTTACTGTTTCAATGCAATCAGCGGCAAGTTGGAGTGGATTTAGATTTTTCAGATATGGTCTTATGATCTTTCCCTTACTTAATAAATAGCATGTATAGGATTCGGAAAGTCCAGCATCTATTTTGTACCTCATTATATTAGATAAGGATGTGAGAAATTCCTTGTTATCATTCGCAGCCATATATGCCAGTCCGAGTTCAGCCTCTGCGGCCTTACAGGCAAAATAGCTTAGTGAACACGCTTTTCGTCCCTCTTTATTACTGGCTGATATTAGTGCCCATAATATTGCTTTGTCTGCCAAATCTAACTCTCTCTGAAATTGTCTTGCAGTAACTGCACTCGCAGAAATAGAGAAAAAAATACAATTGTTAATAACCTTGCCATATTTTTTAGTCCGTAACTGTTAATGTGCTATCTGGCTCTGAAAATATTAACTCATTTAATTTTTGCATGTCATTAGATAAACCAGTTATACAACCCTCGGAACAGAATCGAGGTCCTAAAGACGGACCAAAAGCGTTTAAACAACTATGTATTGAAAATCCATTGCGATTATAAGTTCCTGTATTAACTGACGGTACTAATCGTATGCCGTCAGGTTTTCTATTGCTTGCTCCCGGGTCATTAACATTCCAACTCCATAGGCCTTGAGGTATTGGCCATCTATTTATAAATGTGTACAACGGGGATTATTTTTACATTGCATATTATTACCAGAAGCGACTGGAATACTAAGCACATCATAAAAATTATCATCACATGGTATATCTGAAACACACGAAAGCATACCTAAAGTTATACTGTATAAACAGGTGGCTAATCCCAAGGGGATCGATTCCAGAAATCGGGTTCAACGGATACTGATAAAAATTCCACCTACCTTCCAGCCCAATCGGAGCCTGAGTGTTATACCGCCCCTGCTGCGGTTAATGTTACCGATAATAGTTATAGTACAGCCCTGATTCATCATCATACTACTGCTGCGGCAGTCTGATGAACTATTGCTTTTACGGATTCTCCTTATTCTTCCTTCTATCCATTCGCTTTAGCTTTTTGAGCTCTTGAAGTTTGCTCTTTGCATCAATATTACCGTTATTTACAGCGAATTCCATCCAATAAATAGCTCTATTCAAATTATAATATTCTGATAATGTTGGATTTGTATCTGATAAAAAGACCCCATAATTAAACTGCGCTGTAACATTCCCCTGAGATGCTGATCTTTCCAAGAATCGCAATTGTTTATCAATATTATTTTTAGTAAAGCAGTAATATTGATATAGTCGAAATGATGCCTCTGAATCACCATGTTGTGATTTATACTTCAGTTTCATCAGCTTTTCTTCACTTAAATCATAGGTCATTGCTGTAGATCCCATCACACTTTCGTTTTCTTTTATTTTCACATCAGCACCATGCAATTGACAAATAAAAGAAAAATAAAAAAATAGTAACAAGCATGCTTTCATACATCTACAACCTATCTTATATCACTGGGTTTTTCTGGCGTACCTTGCATATTAGAAATGGGGTGCCCAGATGGCCCATATGTTATCCAATTACCAAGGTCTTTTGTTGTTATAGCCATTAGATCCTTATTTGAATTAAGGTTCGTTGGTGCTGTTAGCACTGTATCCATTTTTAACTTACCATTAGTTCCTCGCCCCCACCACGTCCATAGCGTGTCAGGTCCTATTACATTTGTATGTAACTCTTTAGCTAATTGGCTAGCAAATGAATTTTGTCCTTTACCTGTATTACAAGAAAATAACCAAACTGTCATCCCATCTTTATAATTCCCATCAAATTTAATTAGATATGCTAGATCTTTAGCTGTCATGATACTGCGCGTTGCGGATTCAATAGATGTGGGGGTACCATGCCCCCCGATTGTGAAAACGCCTGGGATATTAATCTCATCAGCTACAGAATGGATAAGATCACTTTCGGGGTATAAATTTATATCAACCAAACCTTGCGGATCTACATTTATGACCGGATTCAACGGATACTGATAAAAATTCCATCCCCCCTTCAGCCCAATCGGATCCTGAGTGATATACCGCCCCTGCAGCG